>Ga0137308_100291_pt1 | contig 90516 bp, 77 predicted proteins | sample Inofrocosms_June_FD_97181 | JGI IMG/M metagenome (GOLD analysis project Ga0137308, IMG submission 97181) | Mouse cecal microbial communities from Vienna, Austria - N-Acetylneuraminic and N-Acetylglucosamine D2O microcosms_June | ecosystem: Host-associated > Mammals > Digestive system > Large...
TATCGCTTTCCTAATCAGAAGTATCACTGCGGCATAGGCCGCCAAAACAACTATAAAAACAACCAACTGCACGGTTGTGTACAGCCCCTTCTGCTGCTCATACCGCTCCACGGAGAGCATGCTCAGCAGCTTCTCCCCATCCGCCCCGTATTCCTCGATATAGGAGCCCAGCATTTCCTTTTCCTGAGGCTGCATACTTTCTATCTGACCCAGAGGCAGCTGCACCTTTCCGGCCAGCTTGTATTTCCAGTAGTAGGCATCCTCCAGATACGCCGCCACATAGTTTCCGTCGGGAAGCTTGACCAGATAGTAGCGGTTGTAGATATATGCCTTGGTCAGCGGACGGGTGATGGAATAGGTATGCCATTGTCTGCCGCTGCTCACTCGGTTGCCTACCCGGCGGTAGGTATTGTTGGTTCTGTCTGAGGCACTTTTTAGCCGATAGGCATTCATCGGGATAATGGAGTCCGTTTCAAAGGTTATGTAGCCCCGGCCCTTATACGCCTGAAACTGCTCTATATTCTCCAGAACAGGGGCATCTTTTCCCGCAGGATATCCCGCTATCTGGCCGTAATTGTACTCCAGATTATCCAGTTCCTCCTTCCCCATCCTGCCGCAGAACAGATCCAGCACCAGATTGGAGGGAAATACACATAGCAGATACAGATCCGCAAAAAAGACCATTACCGAGAGAACCGTCACAATATTTTTAAGTGAAAAAATATTTTTCATCCCCTATCTCCTCTCCATATCCACAGGAGTATAGTCCATACCCCATAGCCCGTGCCGCAGCATGGCCTCCGCCAGTTCCAGAGATACCAGCACTATGGTCTCAATGGTTCCGTCCACCATCAGCATGGGCCTGTCCTGCAGCCTGCTTTCCACCACTACCAGATGCTCCACCAGGCCCGTGGGATACTTGGCTGTCTGTTCGCTGAGACACTTCACCCTGGGAATCCAGGGCCACCAGTAAAGCAGGGCCTCCGGGTCCTCCACCTCATGAGGATAGCAGCGTATGCCCTTGCACTTCATCTTGGGATCAAAAGCCCGGAGCAGCTTTTTGAGTTTATCCGACACCAGGAATGCGGGGGTATATAGAATATCCGGCTTTTCCAACTCCTGGGAATTGTCAAAGTAGGTTACAATCATGCTCTGCACCCCGTCAAATTCCTTCTTGGATGCCCCGTCCCTGTAAAGGGAACTGTCAAGTTTTTCCGGCGCTATCACATTGGAGAGCGCCTTGTCCTGTGACACCATGAAATACTTCATATACTTTGCTCCTCGTTCTTATGCGTTGAAACGCTGACAGTCCACAAACAGGGAATCCATTTTTTCTGTCTCCTGCCATTCCACATCCTCCAGCAGGCTCCATTTGTAATCTGCCGGACTGTAGTAGGGCGCTTTAGGCAAAAGGCTGCACTTCCTAAAGCATACCCCCCTCAGGCGGCTGGACAGAAAAGAGCTTCCCATCAGTTCCACATCCTCAAAACGGCAGTCCTCAAAGACGCATTGGATAAAGCGCACATTGCGAAGCTTTGTACCCGTAAAGTCCGCATTTTGAAAGGTGCAGTCCCGGAAGACACAATCATCCAGTTCCCGTGGTCCAAATTCCTTGTTTACATAATGCAGTCCCTGAAACCTGCGAAAGGTCAGATCCTCCTTCTCATCGCACAGAAACAGATCCACCTCCCCCTTGATCTCCATCAGAGGAAACTGCCAGTCCATATACTCTCCGTATGAGATGCCAAAGCCTTCCATATCTGCCAGCCGGCTCCATATACTCTTATATTCCAGACCTCTTATCATATATTTCATGGGCATGGCCAGCCGCCGCAGAAGGATGGATACCGCCTCCGCCTCATAGGCTTTCCGTTCCGGCAGACGCACATAGCGGCCCAGGGATTGCTGCCGGATATTCTCGTCCAGTTCCTCCCGAAAAGCATCCCAGCCGGGAAACATCCATGCCCCGCTCAGTTCACAGCCCATGACAGGCTTTTCCAGAAAGGGAAGGTTTTCATATGCCTCCACCAGCAGAGTAGTCTTTCCCAGATATAGGGATGTCCTCAGAAAGGAGATGCCCAGCCGCCTGGCCGCAGGGACGCTCCCCCGGTCCTGATGCTCCAGAAGCAATCCCAGAAACGCCCCCAATGGGGCCAGGAATGCCTCCGTCGCCTGGCCCATATCCCTGGCAATCTCCGCGCTGGAAGTCTCCACCAGGTTCCGAAGGGCGGGAATATAGCAGGTCTCCCTGAAAATCTCCCTGAAATTGATTTCCTCCATTGCCGCCCTCCTCAAATCATAACGATGTTGTTACCTGTGGCGCTGATGCCCTCTTTTCTCAGGTTGATGTGGGACTCCGCGGTGCCGACCACCACCTCATTCTCCGCCAGGATCTTAATGGTGTCACCGGCGGAGATATTTACATTGGAGCCGGAAGTTACATTTATGTTCTGATCTGAGATAATGGATATGCCTGTCTCATCGGACAGCTTTATGTAGATCTTCTGGTCCTTGCAGGTGATCACCAGACCGTCCGCCGTCATCAGTATCTCCTTGCCGTTGATGCCGCTCCACGCCTTGTCCTTCACATTGGCCCGCACATTTTTGGCTACCGCTCCGGCTGCAAAAGCTTCTCCCTCATCGCCGGAGGGAAAGAACACCCTCACTTCGTCATTCTCGGCGGGCATACTGTACCAGCCGCTGCCATCCTGGGATGAGTAGGCTGTGGAATAAGGGAACCAGCAGTCGCCTCCCTCGTCATAGGAGGAATCCACCGACGTAAAATGTACCTGTACCTTGTCGGCCTCCACCTTCTTAACAATTCCCCGAAGCATCCTTCCCGAGACGCCGCCGTTGGCCACCTGGGGCACGGAAAAGCCAGTGGGAGCGCTGAAGCCATAAGTACATTCCAGCAGGCCGTCCACCAGATCGGCCTGCATGGACTTGATGCGATAGCCTTTTCCATTCAGCACAATACGGTCTCCCAGGTAGGCATAGGCGTATGTACGGGCGCTCTGAGAGGCGCCGCCGCTCCCCATCACGTCCTTGTAAGAGCCAAAGGATGCCGTATCCACCTGCACGGTCCTTCCCTCTGGCGGAATCCCGATGTAGATTTGCGGCTTGGAGGATAGGATGTTGACGCTGGCAGGCGCTCCCAGTCGGGAGGCCATACGGATAATGAATTCCCAGTCGGTTTCATCGCATTGTATGATAAAACTGTTCACCGGCTTATCAGAAGCCAATACCTGAACGCTCCCTCTCTTTCCCAACATGCCGTTTAGCAGCTGCTCATGAGTCTGGGTGGTATTTTGATAGGTCTTGTTGGCCTTCGCCCTGTCGATCTTCCCACTGGAGGTGATCCCATCCACCACCAGAGAAGCATAACTGTTGCCCTGCTCCATGGAGATCTTCTGGACATTGCCATAAAACAACACAGAGGGCTGGCCCTCTGCTTTGGCCTTGATCTTCAGGGCAAATCTTTCGTCCACCCTCTGTATAATGTCTCTGGCCTGCTCCTCAGCCATCTCTCCCTCGATATGGCAGTAGCCATGGTCATTTACCGTGTGCTGAATGTGGAGCTTCCCGATCTTGTGGAAAGGAATCCCATTTATCTCTATGTTTTCATATGTGATGGTATCCATACTTATTAATCCTCCTTCGTAACGCGAAGTGATTTGACGATCTCATCTGTCAGCGGCGCCAGTCTTTTGCTTAGCTTCTGATCAAAGGATAAGGTGCCCATCAGCATTCTCCCCTCCACGCAGGTACAGAACATATTCATGTAACTGACGCCGTCGATAGCATTGGCCAGCACCTTGAACAGCACCATCTTTCCCTCTTCCCGGTCCAGCTTCTCCTCCCCCAGAAAGCGCATCTTAGGACCCACCCGCTCCATCATATAGCGGACATTTTTGGCTGCGTCAAATAACAGATCCTCCGGCACTTCATGGCTGGTCCAATTCAGTGCCAGCGCAAAATCCAGATAGGAATTGCTGTATACATACTGCGGACTGTTCCCCATAAAGTACACCCGTTCAATTTCCTCCCTGGTCCTGGGGGTAAAATCCCCGGGCAGGCGCATGGTGACTTTTCCGTCCAACAGGGCCTTGTCCTCAAAACGCACAGGAATGTGGAATATGGCCACCTCCTCGTCATAGATGGACTGCTCCAATTCCGCCTTGATGACCTTCTCGGAATGCCGTTCCTTTTCGTTTCTCTCCATCTGCTTTCTCGCCTGTAATATGGCCTCATCGGTATATATCATCTTTTAATCCTCCAACTCCGTTTTTTCTTTGTCGGAAACCGTCATTCCCAGCAGAGTAAGCGCCCCCTTCGCCATGACCTGACGCTTGAAAGTATCTATGGTCTGAACCGCCTCCCCCATACCTTCGGGCAGGTTGTAGAACGCAAAGTTTTCCCCCTCCGTCTTGTTGCAGGTCACACAGCGGACCAGACCGGAAGCCGCGTACATAAGCACCCCTGCGCCTGCCTTCCGCATCTTTTCGTCAAGGTCTGACACCTCCAGTTCCACCTGATACCCCTCCCGGACGAAGTAATTGGCGATCCCACAGGGCATCATGCCGAAAGCGTTGCTTAAGAACCCGCTGGGTTCCATGTCATAGACGATGTCCGCGAAGGGCGGCGTCTCCTCCCCCTTCAGCAGCTTGCAGGCATTGTAGACCGCAACTGCCCCGCCACCAGCCTGGGCCACTGTAAAATGATTGATCTTGAACGCATCCATAAGTCCCTGGCTGACAATCATGCCCGCACTGTCCAAAAACGGTCCCGCAAGCGGAATGGACTGGTTGTGTGCATAATTCTCCTCCCTCTGCTGTGAGGAGCACAGAATGGCCTGCATCCATACAGGGCCAAAAGTCACAGGGAAATAGTCCCCCATAGAGCCGCAGGTGCTGGCGGCCTCCGTTGCCGTGCCGGCCGTCGCCGCTGCAGCCATATACATCTGCGCCTCCTGTACGGCCTGCTCCCCCTGCTCTCCGGTGGAAGCGATTCTTTCCATAGCCGCCTCCAGAACCGCGTCTGTCTCCTCCTTGACATAGTCGTGCTTTTCCTCTTCCGGCGTTTCTTCCTCCTGTCCCTGGTCCTCATTTTCCTGGGGATATTCATCCAGGGGCACAAGGGTGATGATACCGCCATAACGGCAGGTCAGGCAGCTCTTCATCAGCAAGGCCGGCGCGCCGTCCAAAATGTTCCTGTCATTGGTCTCCTCCCAGACTTCATCGGTCTTGGGCTTGCAGTCAAAACTCATAATGCCTGTCTTTTCCAAAACATCCGACACCAGGCCCCCCAGCAATGGACCTCCCAACAGACTGCCCACCAGAGCCTTGCGGAATACCCGCTCCGGGTTTTCATCAGAGTCACATTTTCCAAAGTGAATTACATTTTGCCCCGCTATATGATCATTTGCGTTCAGCAGGGGCTGCTGATCCTCCCCGGCCATGACTCCGTGATCCGTCGGGATATTTATATAATTGTCAATGCTTCCGTGGGAACAGCGTATACGCATTAAACGGTGTACATATCCGTTTTCATTCAGTCCGCCGTCTCCGCTGTCCTGTCCCATATTGCCCTCGCCATACTCACTCAACTGTAACCCTCCATTTCTTCCTGCGCTCTGTCTCCTGGGGCCTGTGCTCCCCCCGGGCTTTTCTCAGGATATCCGCCAGCCCCATATAAAGTTCGTGGTTTGTCTCCCCGATAAATTCTTCCGTTCCCTTCCGCCTGAGATAGGCTCTCAGGGCCTCCGGCCCCAGGGGGTGGTTCTGCCCCAGGATCTGTGTACAGAACAGAGCGTCATAGTCCGTGATAGAAGAAAGTTCCAACATCTCCGCCGCGAAACTCCTGGTTATCTCTGGAGATAATGTACTGCCGCCCAAGGAGGCATAGGGTACGTGCACTCTGTTCATAGTGTCATATATGGTGTCCCTGTCCTCAAAGTCCCGGTACTGGTATCGAAGCCTGGCTCCCTCCTGCAGGGTGAAACGACACAATTCCATCTCCCCCTTCCGCATATGAGTCTGCTCCGAAAATATAAGTTCCATCTCCCGGTAAATATAATTGGGATCCCGCATTTCATCAAAAAACATCAGTTTCAGCACCGTCAGATTATTGGTGGGATGATAGGCCGCCATCATCGGTTCCTTTAACAGGTAGGGTCTGTTTTCAAACAGCAGAACCCCTTTGCCCAGAATAATGACATCCTCTGTGGCAGTCAGTTCACAGCCCGCCAGGATTCCATCCCCGTATCCTTTGTACATATATTCCTGAAATAAAAAAGTATAATCCGACAGTGCCTCCAGCATGCCCCGCCGCAGCAGATGGGCATCCTGAAACAAGGGAATCGTCTGTACCAGCATATAGAAATCCTCCGTTTAGTTTTCCGCCAAATTCCTTATTTGGTGCCGTCAAAGAAATTGGTCAGCCAGCTGTCCGTCTCAAACAGGAAGAAATGATCCGGTCCCAGCATCAGCTGCTCCTCCTTTCTCAGCACCGGCACCACCATAAAGCCCCATCTCTCCTCATCCCCCAGAACGAAGAATTTTAGTTCCCGGTTGATAATGGTGTCCAACTCCCCCTGCCGAATCTCCCCAGGGTATCTGCTTAGAATCTCCTCCGCTTCCACGGCCGCAAAGTCCTCGGAATTTACCGAATAGTTGTATTTATACCTGACATTTCTGTCAGTGTCCTTCAGATACAGCTGCAAGGTCAGATCCGCCATATTTCTGGAGATATATCCCCGTATATTCTTTCTGTCCAGGCTCTGGATCAATACCTTCTCCTCCCCGGTGTGGGTTGCCGCCGTTATAATATAGGGGAAGGCGGCATGTTCGTTTACAATGCGCACATCCGCATAACCGAACTTCGTGTCCTTGATGTATTTGATGGCACCGTCCAGACACATCAACTTCAACTCATGTTCTCCCGAACTCCGCCATTCCCTTTTGGAGGATTGAATAATCTTACCGGGGATAAACTCCTTGAGAGCCTCCCGGAACAGATTGATCTTGCAGGACTGTCCCGTGAGTCTCATAATGGAATACTCCTGCAATTCTCCGCTTTCGTAGGCGTTTTCTATGAATTTTTTGACGATCCCATAGATATCCGCCTGCAGCAGCCGGTTCAACAGATTGATGCTGAAATATACTGTAGGTATGTCCTTCAGCACCTTAAGCCGGCCCCCTTCCCGAACCGATAGCTTAAAGCGGTCTGCCAACAGGCATTTTGTGGCAGTCTCCTTTATGAGGATGCCGGATACAGCAATTCGGAGAATCTCTTCCCTGCCATAGAATGTCTTTTTAATCTGCTCCGCCAGCTGGAACAGATAGTAGAAATTATTTTTTACAGCATAATACTCACTGTTGCTCTTATGCTCATACTCCCGGAATCGAGTGGGGATCACGGCCTCCACCCTGTGATACTCTTCCTCCAGCAGACTGTAGACACCTCCGACACCCTCCGCGTCCACCCGGCGAAACAAATCATCTCCCATGCCCTCCACGATTTCCTCCGGCAATAAGCCCTGGCCGTCCCCCAGCTGCCCCGCCAGGGCAATTTTCAGCAGTTCCATAATCCGGTAGGTCAGGTTGTTGCCTCCGAAATCCGTGTCCCCATTCTCATAGGCTGTAGCTATGTCAATCCGATAGGACACCCGCTGGTTCTGGATGGAAAAGCGGCAAGAGGAAAGATCCGTAGTTCCTCCCCCGCAGTCGATAATCAATGCCCGCAGTTCCTGTCTGTCTTGATAATTTCCTGCTTTGATCAGTTCGGATATAGAGTTGTACAGCACCGCCACACCCTCGTCCAGCATATTCTCCCGTTCGATTTTGTACCCGGGCAAAATTTCCTGATACAAGTCCGCAAAAAGCTTTTTTTGCTTTACCGGAGCCGATATGTGTAGGCTGTCAAAGCGGCATTTGAACCGCTGGGTGGCGCAGGAGATGACGTACTCCAGAAAAGCTCTTATGATTTCCTTCCGCTTCACAAAACAGCGGTGTCCGTCCCTGTCTACCAGTTCCTCTTCCTTGTCAGGGTCGCTGATCCACCTTTTGATGTCGTAAAATACGCAGAATCCCTCGTCTATATAACTCATCTGGAACAGCCTGGATGCCTCATGTCCAAACACATAGTGGACCTGCTGCCCGTCTATCCTTGTAATTCCCACCACTGAGGGAAAAATTGGCACTTCCTCTTCCCCGCCGCATTCGTCGCCCTTGAGCCAGGTCACATAATTCACGTCGTTCTCCCGCAGCGTTTCCCGCACCGGGTCTCCCTCCAGCCTTTCCAGATAACCAGAGTCAAGATAGGTTCCCGCTGTGGTATTGGTGGTGCCGAAGTCAATAGCCAACGGCATATGGATCTCCAGAAGTTCCCGAACCTGAAAATCCATCACTGGTACAATATAGAAATTCAGGTGCTCCGGCAGTGTGTCATAATCCGATTCATACAACCGGTAAAGCCATTCCGACAGAGGACGTTCCATACAGTACAACTGGTAACTTTTCACCGAGGATTCCCTGCATTTTACATCCGCCGCCTTGGTCAGATACAGGCAGTCTGTTCTCTCCCCGAACTGCTCCACCTGGAAAATAGCGCAGATCTGACCGCCGCTCACAAGCAGGGCATTGGTACACACAATTTCTGGCCGGTATCCAATGGTAAAATGGTCAAAATAGTCCACAGCCAGGCCATCATAGGCCACAATCTTGGCACAGCCCTTTATGGCCTGTGGATTGGCATGGATTACCGCCGTGTGCAAAAGCTCCTCCAGCCGCAGAAGTCCCTCATCGTTTTGGCCGCGAATATATAGATTTTCCTTTCGCCCCCTAAACCGCAGAATCTGCCGAATCAACTCCTCCTTGTCCAACGGCGCCTGTATACCATTGAGGATCTGCTCTTTCCAACAGATATCCCGCAGCTGGTAAGTGGTCATCAGATCCAGCTGCTCCCTGGTGTAATAGTGGAGCGGTTTCTCCTGTCGGTTCTTCTGGTTCAGCGTGTATGTATATCTATCCATCCCAACCTATATCCTCTTCTCAATAAATAGCGATCTCATCTATGTGCATGGCATCGTCCACGCCGATTATGCCAAAGTGGTATTTCCAAAAAGTGCGGAGTTCATAGTTCAGTGGGAGAAACAGATCCTGCACAAGACAAAGTCTCTCTTCCCTCTGCCGACTCCTGTTGCCGCTCAGGTACAACAGGAGCTTCTTGCGCTCCTCCCTGATCTGATAGAGGACAGCATCCGGAAACAGCACCTTGACGCCCCTGCGAAAAATCATAAGTGACGATCCTGTCTGCATCTGGGTCAGAGCCAGCGCCGCCAGGCGATTCCTCTCCGCCATGGGAATTTCCCGAAAGACCCCTGCGGCATCCCGCCAGAATATCCCCTGCTCCAGTTCCTGCCGGAGCTTTCTGATATAGATGTCCCTCTTGGAAAGTCCCTGGCGCAAGTCCGTGTAAAGCAGCGTGTGCAGCGCCGCATCCGTCAGGTATTCCCCAAAGGCTGACGGTGTCTCCTCCTCCCGGGCCAGAATATCCTGGAAAATAGAAGCAAACCGGATAAAAAGATTTAATTCAATCTTCCCCTCCGGCAGGTCTGTTTCATTCAGGCAGGAAAACGCCTGCTCATAAAAAGGGCTAAATTCCTCCGCCTGGCAGAAAAACATATCCTCCTCCGCCCTGTCCTGAACCTGGGCCCGTAAAGCGATATCCCATAAAAAATTCACGCTAACTCCCATCTGCCCGCTTCAGCGGGCACCCAAATCACTAACTCTCCTTATCAAGCCTGCCTATGCACTGGTACTCCGGGAAAAGTTTCTGTATCTGCGTCACATAAAAACTCATGATGTCTTCATTCATGTAATTCTCCCCATCCGCAGGCACAAAATGGAGCAGCAGCGCCTGCCGCGCATCCCCAACGCGGATTTCGTCCTGCACAAATCCATCCATATTGTAGTTGGACCATTCCCATCGATCCGGAGGCAATTTACACACTTCTACCCCCTTGAACGCCACATATCCGCCATAGTCAAAGGCTTCTATCAGACGGGCCATCTCTCCCCTGGTCTTAATGCTCCTGCGGTACAGTTCTGTGATATTTCCCGAAAAACTCTCCTTGCAGCAGTTTCCCATGACCGGATAGGGGTAATATCCCTTTTTATTATCCTGTCTTATCTGGTACAATTCCCACTCGTAGGGGGTATCCAGTGTGCAGGAGATCAGCAGATCCCCATTCACCCGCCTGATATTGGTAATCTCCACATTCGTATCCGCAACCAGGTATTCACAGTCGGGAGCCAGCCTATGGGCAAAAATGCGATGTTCATAGTTTACTTTGTCAATACAGGGTTCAGGATAGGTGCTGGTCTTTTCTTTGACCTTTTTCAGGTTCCACAGGGGAATCCTGTCATACCGCACCAAGTCGGCATACCCCTCAAAGTCCACACGGATTTCCTCGATGGTATCCTTCTGTGGTATATTCTCCGCCGTAACCAGATACACATCCAGCAACTTCATCAGATAGGCTTCACACACCGTTGTCCAAGGCTGACTGTTGGCGGAAAAGACGTAGTACAGATCCTTTACCAGTTCAAGATAACTCTCGCTGCGCCGCAGGGTGAAGGTACATCTGTATTGCCGCTTATCGGTTTGGATAACACCGGAAAATACCTTGTTTTCATGGAGCAGACGACTGATCACAGATGCCTTGGCCTGTAGAAAAACCGTGTAAAGACGAATACTCTCCCCGCTTTTTACCGCCTCATTGACATCATTGGCGGAAACCTCCCTCTTTCCTATATCCTCCTCCCGCATGGGATACAGAAAGGAGTCTGTAGCATCGTAATGCTCTCCGTCCGTCAGCCCCATATAAACCGCATAGCTGCCCTGCCCGGGATTACTTTCCTGCAGTATCCTTTCTTCCAGCTTTTCATATGCCTCCTGATTATACCGGTAGAGTTCCAAAAGCAGGTTCCCAACAATCTCCTTGTAGGATGCCCTGTCCTCCAACTGGGATATTTCCATCATGCGCTTTCGGATGTATTGTTCCATGTCGAAGCCATTGCCCGTTTCCACTGCTTTCACCTCTCTCCTTATTGAATCAATTCCGTTTCCGGAGCCGGGACGGGGACCTGTCCCTCTTCCTTAATATTCAGCATTTCCATTCTCCTGTCGATCTCATCCAGCCTGTCCTCTTCTTTCATAGCCGCATATATATCTTTGGCCAACAGATAATACTTCCTCGCACTGTTATAGTCTCCTGCGTCAGACAGGATTTCCGCCTGCCGGATATATTTTTCCGCTTCTGTCTCCAGCTTCTCTTTCTCATCCAGCTTTCGCTGGGCAATATCCAGTTTCTCCTGTATGACCTCCTGCTGTACCTGATCTTGCAGCTGCACAAATTTTTGCATCGCGGACGAATAATATACCTTTGCGCTCTCATAGTCCCCCTGCGCATACGCCGTATCTCCCTGGGCCAGCAATTGATTGCCCGCCTCCTCCTGGGTCAGCTGCTCCCTGCGGGCCTCATCCTCCTCCTGGCGCTGCTCTTTCTGTGTCTCATACAGCGCGTCCAGCGCATCCAGCGCATCGGTTCTGCCCTCATTGAAATAGATCTTGGACGCCTGTGCCTTTGCTTCCAGATACTTTTCCTCCGCCTTATCATACTGGAGATTGGCGGTAAGGGAATCCCCCAGGTAAATCAGATCATATACGGATATGTATGTAGCTGTCAGTTCAAGCCGCTGGCTGATATAATCCGCTCCCAATCTGTCTACATACTCCGCCCGCTTTGCTGCTTCCAGAAAAGCTTCCTGCGCTTCGGTGTATTTCTCCTCCTCCAAAAGCTGCTGCCCCCGCATTACCGCCTCCACCAGCTTCATAAGGTCGCCCAGTTCCGTTATCATCCGTGCGTCCTTCAGATCCTTCGCCAGGTCATAGGCGGTCTCACATTTCTCTTGGGCCTTCGGATAATTGTCCATCTGGATGTACTCAATGGTATCCGTATAGCCCAGTTCCATCTGCTCCCGCTTTTCCACCCGCTTATTGTGGCGCACCACCAGCATCACAGCTATTGTGCCTGCCGCCAGGGCCACGGGAAGCATCAACAGAAGAACTCGGCGCAGTTTTCTCTTCTTATTGGGATCAGCAAACAATTTGTTGCAAAAAATCACTGCCAGCGTGTACTTGTTAAGATCCTCGGGCTGGCGGGACAACAGCATGTCCTCTATGCTGTTTACCGTATCCGCCGGATCATCTGAGGCTTCCGCAATTACATCCCGGATTTCCCCCTCGTCCACATGCTCCCATACACCTCTCGTATACAGAGCCAGCACATCGGAGTCCGTGAGTTTCAGTTTCCTGGACACCACCGGATGAAAGTCCTTCTCCTGCCCAAGATAGGCATACAGGTTATTTCTCTCTATATGCGCCGCCACCTTATCCTGAGATACTCGTTCCTCCTTTACCATATCCAGGGTAAGGGATTGATCCGTAGTCTCATGGTGCGGAAAGCCATTGCGATACAGACGCAGCCGGATATTGCCCGCCTGCCCGTATCGCAGTTTCACATAGTCGGTCAGCACAATAATCACTGACGCTTTCAGTCTGGTCTTGCTCTTCGCCTCCAATAACGCCCTGTTGGCTGCTTTCAGGCATCTTTTCACCGCACGTCGGCTCATGGACGGCCCCTCCAAAAACGCGGATGTGGCCGCAGTCACGGCAAGTCTCGCACTCAACGCCTCCAGTTGGTCATCTATTCCGTCGGCTATTACATAGCAGGCAAAGTTGTCCAATTCCACATAGCCAAAATAATCCGTGTTTTTGATATCATGGCTTGCCTCAGAGGTGAAGGCTGTCAAAAACTCTGAATTCTGTTTTCTCATCGTGCCTCCGTTCCGCCTGTTCCCGGATTATATTCCAATCAGAACCACACTGGCATTATCCTTGTTCTCACTGGCATTGCAGTTCACCTTCTCTATTATTTGCAATGCCTTCTCCTGGCAGTTTCCCCGCTCCCGCAGCACCTCTTCCACTTCCCGAAAGCCCAGGAGTTCATAGATTCCGTCACTCATCAGAATCACAATGTCGCCTTTTAAGAGCCGCACCGGCGCGTCGAAAAACTCAATATCCCGGAAGCCGTCCTTCCCCAGGTAATTGTAAAGTCTCTGGTTTTCCAACAAGGACAGCGTATCCTGACGGGATATCTTCCCCTCCTTAAATTTTTTCTCCGCCATAACCGCCACCGTATGCCCTGCTGAGACAGGAACCAGAGTCTCTTCCCTGAATACACCGATCTTCACGTTCCCCACCAGAGCATAGTACAGATATCCGCTGCGTATCAGAGCGCATCCCACACTGGCCGTACCACGGTTCTCATCTCCCAGGGCCTTCAAGATCTCCCTGTTTGCACATTGAAACGCTTTTCGGAAGTAATATTGGGGATTGTTAAAGGCATTGTAATCCCCAAATATATCCTGAAAAGTTTCCACCGCCGTCCTTGCAGCGATCCTGCCCCCATAAGTTTTACCAGCCCCATCCGCCAGAACCGCCATCATTCCTGCATCGGTGTTCATGCAGGCCAGTTGGTCTTCCTGCACCTCCCGGCTGCCGATGGTCATGCAGGTTCCCACATCTGGCAGCAGGCTGCCTTTCTCCCTACCTCCCCAGAGTTTTATGATCTCCAGCAGCAGAATCAGCGCCGCCAGGACAGCGATCCCGCAATATGCCTCACCCATTGCCGTTTTTCTCTCCCCACATAAAATGATTGCCGCAGAAAGGCAGAAACGCGAATACGGACTGTCCCATCTCTATCTTGTCATAGGGGCTGAGAGTCATGGGAGTATAAACCGCGTTTTCGTTCAGATAAACCAGGCCATTGGAATCCCCCGGCAACAGTACGGTCTCCTTCTTCTTAGGATCGAACACCACCACCGCATGATTTCTTCTGGATATCTCATTGTCCCCTAGAATCTGGATGTCCATATCATCCGCCCTGCCAATAAAGTTCTTCCCGTTTACAATCTTATAATCCTTGCCCTGTCTGGGGCCGGAGATGCATACCAGCCATCCGCACACTGGCTTTACGTCATCCTTAAAGATCTGTTCCTCCAGGTCCACCTCCGATGTCATGGTCTCTTTCTTTTCCTTTGTCTCCGTCTCCACATTGCAGTACGGGCACACAGTTCCATAGCGCTTCCTGCTGAAAAGATGTCCATTCTGGCATCTGATTAAATTCGATTCTCCCATTTCCCTTACCGTCCTTATGTCTATTCTGTTATACTTCCAATCTTATAGGATCTGTAATCTGGTCAAGGCTACACAGACAATGTCCCCCTTCTCCAGTCTACAGGGCTTTCCGTAAGCCAGCTTATATTTCCTACCATCCTGCTTCTGTATACTGACACCGTTTCTCTCCGATATATCTTCTATGTACCAACTGTCGCCGGAATAGTTCAATACGGCATGCTCCACGTCTATCATGCTGGCATATGCACTGTTCTCCAGGTTCACGGTCACATGATTTTCTCCCACGTCCCTTCCTATGACAATGCCGTTCTTGCCATAGATATTCCAGGAGGCCAGCCTGTCTCCCTCCTCTCCCAACAGCACCAGTTCTGTCAGGGCCGTGGAGGGCAGCACCGACTTGCAGGCTATTCTACCCGCTGGGACAGCCTCTCTCTTCACCGCCATCACAACGTGCAAAAGGGAGAATGCCATGACTATAAATATCCATAGGCCGGAGGCATTGGTTCCGAATGCCAAGAGCATGGCAATTGCTATGGAAAGCAGCGCAATCAGCCAATTTATCATCTTTTTCATTGTCTTATCACCTTTTTATCCCCATGAAACGTTCAAATATTTCCGTGGTGTCCAGCGGATTCTTATCCCTTTGCTCTGTCCTCCCATCCTGAGCCATATCTCCCATGTTGCCTTGAAATCCAAACATATTGTTAAATCTATTGTAAATATTCTGGTAATTCACTTCTGGTCTGCTGTCTCTGGTCTTGCTTCTGTTGTTTTCCGCGTCATATCTCTTTCTCTTGCCGGGATCTCCCAATACGCCATAAGCCTCATTGATCTCCCGGAACTTTCGTTCGCATTCCCTGTCGCCGGGATGCGCATCCGGATGATACTTCTTGGCCATCTTCCGATATGCGGATTTGATCTCATTCTCCGTGGCGTATAAAGCCACACCCAGGATCCTGTAATAGTCTTTTGTGTCTACCATGTCTCTTCCGCCTTTCCTTAACTCCACTCCAAGGGGCTCCCGCAGGATTTACGCCGGAATCCTTTGGAGTAAAAATAAGTGGTAAAAGGGCGCATCCCTTAAGATACGCCCTTTGTGATACCGGAAATCAGGCACCAACGTATCCGCCATCAATGGAAACCAAGTTCAGTTTATCCTTCTTCTGCTTGATCACGATGCTGAAGGTACCTACGCCGTCCTTGTTGCCATAGTCTTCTTTATAATCGATGACAAAGGCTCTGGGGAAGGTATATTTTCTCTCCACAACGCCGGCTTCCACAATTTCTACAGTTACCTGACGGTAAGCCGCCGCATTCTCTGCAGGTACCATGGACCACAGCGCCAACTGCCTGGTGCTGTCGAAGGGATCTCCGTCTGTAGCCACCAGGATTTTACCGGAAATCTCCAGAGCACAGCCCACATCTTTGGTTCTGGCATTGGAATCCAGAGGGATCTCTGTCTGAAATTTCACCCTCTTAACACATTCCTTTGAGACCTCAAAACTCTGCTGTCCGTCAATTTTTACGATCAAAGACATTCTTCATCCCTCCTTTACTGTTCAAAACCGCCTTCGATGGCAGTCAAGTCCGTCAGATCCTTCTTCTGTTTTACATGCAGATAGAAGGTACCTACGCCGGTTTCATCATCCAGTTCCTCTGTGTACTCCATTACGAACGCATTGGGCAGCGTAATCTGCCGCACAACCTGGCCTGCGGCCACCACTTCCACCTTTACATTGCGGTAGCAGTCAGCGGAATCGCTGGGTACAATGCTCCACTTTGCCAAGTTCACCGTTGCGTCCTGAGCCTCCGCCCCCAGCGAAAACAGCAGCTTGCCCCAAACCTTCAGGGCTGCACCGTTGTCTGTAGCTCTGGCATTGGAATCTGCCGGAATCTCGGAGTGAAACTCCACATTAGTTACGCACTTTTCGCTCAGGCTAACCGGACCTGAGCCATCAATTGTCAATCTGAATCCCATTTCTTTCCCTCCATTTCTGAATTCATTTGCTTTTTATAAATCTGAAGCCAAAGGGTTAATTTGGACTTCCAGGTTCCTGGGGCTTCCGTTGAAGGTTATGGTCAGTTCACATACCCCTTCGGAGTCAATGATCTGGTGACTTAAATTGTCGCCCTCTGTGATAATTGCGTTGATGCAGTCCTGTTTTTTGACCCATCTGCTCTTCTGGCTCTGGGGATTATCCGAAAAAAATGCCTTAATATTATCCTCTTTATAGTCCCCGGTAGTGTACCTCAACACTCTTTCTATGTAGGTGGTAGCCTGGGTCTTATACACCGGTTCAAAAGAAGAACGAGCCGAGTCATAGAGCAGATTTCTTGCCTTGTAAACGGAGACATTGGTGATAGTCTCCCCGTTCAAGGCCGCATTGTCTGAACTGAAGATCCACCCAAAATTCTTCTGGTTGATCTGGGCCTTTATATTGTTGGTAAAGCCTGTTATTTCCTTGGGCATTGTTGTGTATGCCAGAAGGGAATTGTTTCCCGCCTCAATGTCAAAGCGTACACCCGGCAACTCCATGTCAGTCTTTTTTCTAGTCTTTCCAAAGTGATCCTTCAGGAACTCAGGACATTGACAAGCCGCCCTGAAGCCTGCCGCCACATAAGCCCCGTTGATATAGATGCCCTCAATCCAGAGACGCATGACATCCTCTTTCTCCTTGGATAATTCTACCCCGTTCTCGTCTGTCACCTTCATCCTGCTGTCCAGAATCACACCGGATTTGTTCTTGGGAATAACGGTAAAATTAGGCAATACCGGAATTGCGAACTCGCTGTATGCCTTACCGATCAGTGGCGCGCATTTTTCGACAGCTTTTTCAATTCCCTCCGCGGCCATTGCATTGAACGTGGTTTCTTCCCTATTCTCAAAGGAGAAGAAGGTCTCCACCCGATAGTCCTTAAACACATCCAACAGAGTGCTCAGTGATTCCATGCTGTACACATTGTCATCAGTCTTGGCCACATTCCCTTTAAAGCGTTCCCGCTGAATCCTGTTTGTTACTTTCTGGCTCCATGCCACATTGGGGTAGATAGCATACCAGATCGTGTCCCGGAAATTGTTCTTTCCATTGGTAGTATTTAAATAGGTTATCAGTCGGGGCAGATAAGAACTCTTAGCCATCATCTCAGGGGAAACATTGGCAATCACCAGCGTGGGTGCCATTCCCTTTGTCTTCGTCTTGTACTGGTCAAAGAACATTCGGATTCCCAGCAGCTTCTCCAGAAGGGGTTTTACCGCCTTAATGAAATTGTCTTTTGAGTTCTTGTAGAACTCAAGATAGCTATTATAGTTGGCCACCTCTGTCTCCACATCTACCTCGGTCTGCTGTGTGGAAACAAGCGGGCAGAAGGTGCGCACCACCAGCCCTTCCACATAATTGTTGGGATTCTGGTTGACTGCCTGATAGTCTTCCTTGAGCACTTCAATCAGCCCGGCGTTGATATTGTCATCCCTGATTGCCAGTGCTGTGGTTCCCTCCTTTGGTGCCTCTAGCACCTTCAGTTCTCCATTATCTCCCAGAGAGAGATAACCCGGAACCACTGTGGAATTATTCTTTTGCTGCTCCCCTGTACCCAGTAACAGCCGGGTTTTGATATCTTCAATTGCCAGCGGAAGCATAGCCATGACGTTGTTATAGTTTTGGCTGGCATCCTCAAACAGCAGATTCAGCTTATCCCCCATATCCAGCTTCTGAGGATCTCCGTCCTCCAGTTCCATGAATTTCTTGTAATTGTACTGGATTTCCTTTCTCACCTGCTTGATATCGTCCATAACCTTTTTGGGGGAGATCATCTCCAGCATCTTTTCAAAGCCAAACTCCACATTCAACAATCCCTGGGCTTTTCGAGACTGCATGACGGAGAGGATCATACCCTGGAAATTCTCAAATTCGTTTAGATATATGGGGGTCAACATAGATTCCGGCAGGCTCATCGGCTTTTCCAGCGTGTACATCACAGACTGAGAGTTCGCGTCAAAAAATGACCATATTACCGGCTTGAATTTCTGTTCTACCTCCTCGTAGCTGCGGCACTCCAAATGCTGGTTAATCTCTTTCATCTTGTCGTCATCAAGGCTGTCAAGTCCTTTCACATCCCCCACCAGAGTAAGCAAATCCTGCTTATCCGGGTTGATGACATCCAGAAGAAGTGTTCGGTTTGTCTGGTTGATTGTCTCCATTTTTACCACTCCCTTTGCTAGTTTTATTTTTGCCCCTTCACTCCGGCTGCTACTGCCATGCTTCAGAGGGCTTTATATCCTTGTACTGTAATGTCAACTCACTGATTTCATCCTCAAAGGAAATATCCACCTTGGCCCCTATCGCAAGCTGATAGCTTTTATTTTTCATCAGAATTTCCCGGCTTTTCATAATCGTACAGTCAGAGTTATTGGTCAGGATCAGGCTCCGATTCATCCCAGGTTTGAAATATATGCCCTTGGCCCCTGGAAATTCCTCTGAAACCTCACATTCCTTTAAGATCTCCTGAAGGGAAAGCACCTTACCCGCCGGGAGCCTAAAAAGGTTATAATACAGCGGCGGAATATCATAGCCCGATTTTGTCCTTGTGATATACAAATTTACCTTGCCCACATAACTGTATTTGCTGGGCTGAGGACGCTCCTCCGCTGGCGCTGGAACCGGCTTCGGACGCCTTATATACAAAATAAGAACTATACAGACAAGCGCTGCCCCCAGCAAAATTCCGCCTGCTGCCCATACGCCCATGGGAGTACCCTGCGGCTTTGGCTCTTCCACGGGCACCGCCGGCGGTGCCTCTAAGCTTACCGTGACACAGTTATCCCCGATTACGTTCACCGGGAGTTTAGAATAATCAAAATAAACCTCATATTTATCCGCAGCGCTTACTCTCTCCCGCATTTCCAACACCCCTGCGTGTAAGGACAACTCTTCCACTTCTCCCCCTATGTCAAGAGTAATCTTACTATGCTCAAAAAAATCGCTCTCCCACAGGGATGCACTGGGGTTTTCCACACTGTAAAAAGTGTAGGAAAGTTTGGCTGTGCGTTGATAATAAAGGCTTTCCTCTTCCTCCTCTGGGAGCCTGTCCTCATAAGCAACTTCCACTTTGGGATAAACTGCATACTCCGGTATGGCATTGACTCTAACCTGGGTTCCTGCGTTAGCCTCAAAGCCGATCTCCAAATGTCCGTCAGCGGGACGTTCTATTTCTAGAAATGAATATCTGTCGCCGTTTATCTGCCTGGCACTTTCCGCCTGGAACGCCGAATTTAGATTCTGAATCTGGGCGCTTCCTGTCAACAGCACTCTTACTCTGTCTGCCCGGAGATATGGAAGTTCCACGATTACCTTTTCTTCTCCGCCACTGGCATCCACAATGGCAACTGTAGACTGTTTAACTCCCATTTCCGCCAAAACCGCATCTATTGCTCCCTGTATTCCTGTCGCCTGGGAAGTGTGCCAACTTTTTCCTCCTGTGGCGGCAGCGGCTTTGAAAATAGTATTGTCTAAATCCTCCATGTCCTGTCCTAAACCGATAACATGGATGATAATTCCCTGTTCTTTGGCACGTTCCAGGGCCGACTGGTACATCTGCTGGGATTCCTGCGTCTCCGTGTCCTCTTTCAGAAGGATTTCCCCGTCCGAAAGCATAACAATATATTTTTCCCCCGCATGTGCTTTGGCTAACACATCAACCGCACAGGTGAGACCGGCGCCCGCATTACTGTACCCTTGGTACACTATGTCCTCGGCCAAATCCATAACTTCGCTCCTGCGGCTGTTTTCAACCTCTCCCTGTAAGAGCGCGGCCTCCGTACCATATATAGCAAGCCCAACCTCATAGTTGGAGGGCAAAGAGTAGAGCAGCTGCGCTATACTGTCCAACGCCAGTCTTTCCGGGTCATTGGTTTTCATGCTGCCGCTGGTGTCCAGTAAAAAGATAACTGACTTTTCCAGACTTTGCTCTTCCCGGGCCTGGACAGGTATACAGGATATGAGGGTCAGTAACAAGCCTGCCAGAAGGGGCAAATATTTATGATATATGATTTCTCTCATCATGCTCCTCCCCCTTCTCTATGCTGTACCGCAGCTTTTATCATTGTTCTCCATTATTCTACAATATTTTTTATCTATAGTTCAATACATCTTACGCAATGTATTATAATACGACTTAAAATGCCACATCCGCCATCGTTCACCCTGCAAATCCATACATACATCAAAAAAAGCACAAAAAAAGCAGATACCTCCGTATCTGCCCATTTTTATGTGCCTGCCGTAACTGTCCTCCCGCGCGGATCACCCTCTGCGCTTCTTCCCGATAGGATTATAATAATATTCCTGCATTTTCTCCTTAAACGCGGCGCTTCTCCTCTGGGAGAGGGGAAGCCTGGTCCCGCTGGTCATGATAATCTCACATCCCTCCAGCCTGGCGATTCTGTTCATGTTAATCAGTATTCCTCTGCTGCACACCGCGAAACCGAAGGGCTCCATCTTATCCTCTATATCGCTGAGCACTCCCTGGTACAGAAAGTCTCCCCTCTCTGTCACCGCCTTGATGGTCCTGCCATTCTTCTGACATTCAAAGTAAAGAATATCCCCCACCGGCAGTCTGACCATCTGTCTCTCATTTTCCACAGCCGCCGGACTGGGCTGCACAAGAGAGATCCAGGTATCCTGCAGACTCCCCCAGGCTGTCAGGAAATCTCTGATCTGCTCTTCCAAAGTCTCCTTCTTTACAGGCTTTTCCAGAAAAGCAAAAGCGTGGGTCTTGTTCATGGCGTCCTCGCAGCATTGGTTTGAATAGGACTGGAAGATAATCTTCGTGGCTCTGTTCCTGCAATACAGCTTTTTCCCAATCTCTATCCCGTCCTCACCTTCAAGCGCGGCCTCCATAAAGATCAGATCGAACAGAACCGAGGAAACCAGCAGTTCCTCTCCGCTTTCAAACACCTGAATATTGTAACGAACAGTATATCCGCCCAGCGCCTGCTCCACCAGACGCCGCGTCTCTTGGGAATCCTCCCCGCTGTTATCACAAATCGCTATATGCAGCATATCTTTCTCCTTAGTTTTCCTTTACTAAAATTTGTTTCTTAAGCAACAAACCAAAATCGCCTATCCGTAACATAGCGAAAAGTCTTATGTATTTACATTAATCCAAAATTCATATTATCATGCCATAGGGCTTCTTGCAATATGCTTATGTCAGGATTTTATTTAAATTTTTTACCTTCTCTATAATACTTGTCCCCTATGGTCTGGCGCAAGGATCTATATCACGATCTCTGAACACGTCAAAAGGACCCTGGCGCCTCGGCGCCAGAGCCCTTGTCCTATCGCTTTATTATGCCTGTCCCACAGACCCGAACAGTTCCATTTTCTCCTTCACGGTAGCCTTGATGGCCTCTGCGCCGGGAGCCAGAAGCTTACGGGGATCAAAGCCTTTGCCCTGCAGATCCTTGCCCTCCTCCACATACTTTCTGGTGGCGGCGGCAAATGCCAGCTGGCACTCGGTGTTTACGTTGATCTTGGCCACGCCCAGGGAGATTGCCTTCTTGATCATGTCGGCGGGAATGCCTGTGCCGCCGTGAAGCACCAGGGGCATGTCGCCGGTCTTCTGCTGAACGGCGTCCAGAGTCTCAAAACTCAGACCCTTCCAGTTCTCGGGATACTTGCCGTGGATGTTGCCGATGCCTGCTGCCAGGAAGTCAATGCCCAGATCCGCAATGGCCTTGCACTCGTTGGGATCGGCGCACTCGCCCATACCTACCACGCCGTCTTCCTCGCCGCCGATGGAGCCAACCTCTGCCTCGATAGACAGGCCCTTGTCGTGAGCCGCCTTAACCAGTTCTGTGGTCTTGGCCACATTCTCGTCGATGGCATAGTGGGAACCGTCGAACATGATGGAAGAGAAGCCTGCCTCGATACACTTATAGCAGCCCTCAAAGGAACCGTGATCCAGATGCAGCGCCACGGGAACGGTGATGTTCAGATCCTGCAGCAGGCCGTTTACCATGCCTACCACCGCGTGGTAGCCGCCCATATACTTGCCTGCGCCCTCGGACACACCCAGAATCACAGGGCTGTTTAACTCCTGCGCGGTAAGCAGGATGGACTTGGTCCACTCCAGGTTATTGATGTTAAACTGGCCTACCGCATAGTGGCCGGCCTTTGCCTTTTTCAGCATCTCAGTTGCGGAAACTAACATATTTTTTACCTCCATATATAGTTTTTGCGTAAGGCGGCTGCCCTGTGGACAGATCCGCCAACGTCTTCCTAATGGAAGTATAACCTATTTTTCCCTAAATTGGAATATCTTTGTTAAATGTTCAGCAAAAATATTTTGCCTCTTGTTTTGCCGTCAGTTCCGTTTCACCCGCATGGTGACGGCCCTGTGGCGGTTGCGGATGGTGACCAGTTCATGACTGCCGCCGAACTCCCCGTCCAGAGTCCAGGCAATGGGCTCCCGGCTCTCGATGGTGAGACAGCCGGTGCGGAAGTACAACATGCATTCCGCATTGATATCCCGGTTCAGCAGAGCCGCCACCACGGCGTTGAGTTCCTTGGGATTCCCCGGTCTGCGGATCAGGGTCACCTCAAATACCCCGTCATCCAGCACCACATTCTTGCCGGTAATCTGCTTGAAGCCGCCCACCGACACCGAATTGGTGATCATTCCAAAGATAAATTCATCCTCCACCACCTGGTCTTCATAGCACACCTTCAGCGGATAACTGCGTATGGAGGACAGGCGCTTGACCCCTTCCAGCAGATATGCCAAATGGCCCAATACATTCTTTACATCCTGGTCAGTCTCATAGGACACCTCCGTAAAAAGGCCGAAAGCCGCGATATACACGAACACGTCCTCGTTAAAAGCGCCCACGTCACAGGGAAAATCCTTCCCTGTCACCGCAATCCCCGCCGCCCGGATCATATTCTTGGGCAGCCGCAGACTGATGCCGAAATCATTGGTGCTGCCTGCGGGAATATAGCCGATGGGCAGGTTCCTGCCGCTGGCCAGCATACCTGTAACCACCTCGTCCAGAGTGCCGTCCCCGCCGCTGCATACCACCAGCTCCGTCTCCGGGGAGCAGTTCTTCACATAGTCGCAGGCATCCCCTCTCTTAGTGGTGGGGCGCACCAGAGTCTCATAGCCCCCCTGCTCCAGCAATTCCAGAATATCGGAGAGTTTACTGCGGATCGCAGCCTTGCCTGCCTTGGGATTGTATACAAACAGCGCCCGCATCTTCACGCCCCTATCAGATACTTTTCAATGGCATCCACTGCCGCTTCCTCGTCCGTACCCTCCGCCGTCACCATCACTTGATCCCCATTGTCCAGCCCCAGGCTCATCATTCCCATGATGCTCTTGGCATTGACCTTCTTGCCCGTGGATTCCAGATAAATCCTGCTCTCAAACTTGCTTGCCACCTGCACCAGCATAGCCACGGGCCTGGCCTCCAGTCCATTCTGCAGCTTGATCTCCACCGTCGAATTTTTCATAATACTCCTCCTTAATGCTAACCTATTTTCTCACCTTCTCCGCCAACTCGCTGAGTTTGCAGAGTCTGTGATTCACTCCTGATTTACCTACCGGCGGATCCAAATGGCCCCCCAACTCCTTCAATGGCGCATCCGGATATTCCAGTCTCACCTCCGCCATCTCCCGCAGAGCGGGCGACAACTTTTGCAGGCCGTAATGATCCCGCAAAAACAAGATATCCTCGATCTGCCTGCTGGCCGCATTCACCGTCTTGGTGATATTAGCCGTCTCACAGTTGACCCTCCTGTTGATAGAATTGCGCATCTCCTTCACAATCCGCAGATTCTCCAGCTTCATCAGCGCCACATGGGCGCCCATCACATTCAGCAGGTCCACGATGCCCGCCCCCTCCTTGATGTAAACCACATAGTATTTCTTACGGGATACAATCTTGGCCTCTATGGCAAACTTTTGGATCACCTGCTGCAGTTGTCTGGCCTTGGACTCCTGTGTACACACAAACTCCAGGTGGTAACCCTTCTTCGGATCACTGATGGATCCCACGCACAAAAAGGCCCCACGCAAAAATGCTCTGCGGCAACAGGATTTTTGGAGCAGCCGGGAGTCCGCCGGCTCCTGCAAATCACCGAAATTATGGTAAAAATCCTGCATTTCCTCCTGTGTGAACCCTATTTTCTTTTCTATATTATATGTTTTTTCCAACAATGTAAAGCCTTTTCTTAAGACATCTTCATTTTCCAGCTGGAAACCGATGGTATACAGGCCCTCTCCGTCCCTTCCATACTGTCCGGAAAAACTCATAATAGCCGCCAGTTCCGCCAGTTGGCAATGTCTGGCGCCTCCGGTATGCCCGGCAAGCTCCTCCTTTACCTCCCTTGAGAAAGACACTTCCATCCTCCTATTGAAGATTATTATACTACATAACGTCAGAATTTACCATATTGCATTGGGTAAACGTATATGACTGGCGTTTTGTAGTCAGGTTACTCGGCAGTTTTAACTGTTAAGCAGTATAAATCCGGTGTTTTACGTTCCGCTGTTGTTCACATCACGATGGTGCAAAGTCACCCCGTAACTGCCCTGTTCCCTCAACCGCCGGAAGAGAACATTGGCCAGCGTCACGCTGCGATGTTTGCCGCCGGTACAGCCGATGGCGATCACCAGCCGATACTTTCCCTCTTTCACATAGTTGGGGATCAAAAACCTTATCATATCCTCCAGCTTGTCCATGAAGGCGTGGGACTCCTCATAGCCCATCACATAGTCCTGCACTTCCTGGTCGTTGCCGGTCTTGTGCTTCAACTCGTCGATATAAAAGGGATTGGGCAGGAACCTCACATCAAATACCAGGTCCGCATCCGCCGGAATGCCGTTCTTAAACCCAAATGACATGACTGTCACCATCAGGCTGTTGTAAGCTTCATTATTCACAAAGATACGGTCCAGTTCCTCCTTCAGTTCCCTGGTCAGAAGGCTGGTGGTGTCAATCACATAGTCCGCCTGTCCGCGGATCTTCTCCAGCACCCTGCGCTCCTGGCGCACACCGTCCTCGATACGCCCTTCCGCGGCCAGCGGGTGCAGACGCCTGCTCTCCTTGTACCGCTTGATCAGCACATCGTCCCCCGCCTCCATAAACAGAATCTCCACATTGTATTCCCTGCTTTTCAACTCCTGAAGGACCTTGGTGGCATCCTCAAAACTCTGGTCCGCCCGCACGTCCAGCCCCAGCGCAACCTTAGTGATCTCACTGCCCGGCATGGTGATTAATTCCGCAAATTTTCGCACCAGTGTCACAGGCAGATTATCTACACAGTAATAACCCGCATCCTCCAGCATCTTCAGCGCGGTACGCTTGCCGCCGCCGCTCATTCCCGTCACTACCACAAAGCGCATCTTTTGTCCGCTCCTTCCCTGCTTCCAGCTGCTTTGTCCTATTTGCATCCCATGGTATCGCACCAATCCCCTCAGATCTATTCTATATATATAACTTCCGTCTCCAGATCCACTCCAAAGCAGGCTTTGACTCTCTCCTGCACATGGGCAATCAGATCACGCACATCCTCGCAGGTGGCCTTTCCCGTGTTAATAATAAAGCCGCAATGCTTATCCGACACTCTTGCTCCGCCGATCTGACAGCCTCTGAGACCTGATTTCATAATCAATTCCCCGGCGTAGTAGCCCTGCGGCCTCTTGAATGTGCTGCCTGCGCTGGGATATTCCAGCGGCTGTTTCTCTCTCCTTTTGGCCGCCAGTTCCTCCATCCGGCTCTGAATGGTCTCCCGCTCTCCCGGCGCCAGCTGCAATGTCACCTCCACCACCGTGAATGGCTGATGCTTGATGGCGCTGGTGCGATAGCCAAATTCCATGGTGGCATTGTCCAGTTCCAACATATTGCCGTCGCGATCCACCGCCTTCACAAGGGTGACCACCTGGGAAATCTCTCCGTCGTAGGCTCCCGCGTTCATAATCACGCCGCCGCCCATGGTGCCGGGGATGCCGGAGGCAAATTCCATTCCCGTCAGGCCCTGCTCGCAGGCTGTCTTAGCCACCTGGGCCATGGACGCCCCCGCCTGGACCACCATGCGGTCCCCCTGCACCTGGATCTGCTGCATACGGGGGCCCACATGCAATACCACGCCCTCGTACCCCCTGTCGCTGACCAACAGATTGCTGCCGTTGCCGAGCAGCAGACAGGGCATTTCTATCATTTGCAGGTAGCGCTTTACCTGTATCAGCTGCTCCACGTTTTCTATCTCCACAAAGCAGTCCGCCTCCCCTCCGATACGGAAGGTGGTATGTCTGCTCATGGGCTCTCCCAGACGGATATTTTCCCGGGGGACATAACACTCCAGGGTCTCTAACACTGCATTACTTATCATCCATTCTCCTAACCGCCCGCTTTACGGCACATGGTTTATTCATTTATAATCAATCCCGCCGCGCCGAATATGCCGGCGTCATTGCCCAGGGTTGCCAAGGCGAACCGGGCGTTCCTGCAGCCATGGAAAACATATTTCTCATAGGCCGGACGAATATAGTCAAACAGGATCTCCCCCGCCTTGGACACGCCGCCCCCGATGACAAACACTTCCGGATTGACCACCGCGGCCACCGCCGCCAGGCCCTTGCCCAGGTATTCGCCGAACTGCTTTGCAATCTGGACAGCCACCCGGTCCTCCGCCTTTACCGCGTCCCACACTGCCTTGGCGGACAGTTCGCTGCGGCTGCGCAGTATGCTGGGTTCCTGATCCTGCGCCAGACGCCGCCTGGCCAGACGCACCACCCCCGTGGCGGAGGCATATTGCTCCAGGCAGCCGTGATTCTGGCAGCCGCAGGGATCCGGCTCATTGTCCTCAATATGAATATGCCCGATTTCACCGCCCGCGCCGGTGGCGCCGGTGAGGATGCTGCCGTTCACAATGATGCCTCCTCCCACGCCGGTACCCAGAGTCACGGCCACTATGTTGGCATGGCCCTTGCCGCCGCCCTGCCACATCTCGCCGAAAGCTGCCACATTGGCGTCATTGGCTGCTTTCACCGGCAGATCCAGCTGCGCCTGCAGTACCTGGGGGATATTGAACACATCCCATCCCAGGTTTACCGCCTTATACACAGTGCCCTCTGTGTCCACAGGACCCGGCGCGCCTACACCCACACCCAGAATCCCGTCCTTGGTCAGCCCTCTGGATGCCATCCTGTCCTTGACGGCGGCGGCAATGTCCGGCAGGATATGGGAACCCTGATCCTCTTTCACCGTGGGAATCTCCCATTTCTCCAACACCTGCCCCTGCCGATCGAACAGCCCCAGCTTCACTGTAGTGCCTCCGATGTCTACCCCGATTGCGTATTCTTTCATTTTACTTGCGCCCTCCCTGATTTATATATACGTGTTTTGCTCTATTTTATGCATGGATGCCGTCAGTCCTCCTCTTCCCTTCTCCTGGCCAGGGAATTCTGCACTCGGGTATACAATTCCTGGGCTGCATTGTAACCCATCTTTTTCTGGCGATGGTTCACGGCGGCAGTCTCACAGATGATCGCCAGGTTACGGCCGGGGCGGATGGGAATGTTATGGCACACGATCTTATTGCCCAGATACTCTGTGTAATTCTCCTCCAGGCCCAGGCGGTCATATTCCTTCTCCTTGTCCCAATCCTCCAGGCGAATCACCAGATCGATGGACTGGGTCTCCTTCACGGAGGAAGCGCCGAACATGGCCTTGATGTCCACGATACCGATACCCCGCAGTTCGATGAAGTGTTTGGTGATATCCGGCGCGCTGCCGATGAGAGTATCATCGCTGACCTTGCGCAGTTCCACCACGTCGTCCGTCACCAGGCGGTGTCCGCGCTTTACCAGTTCCAGGGCCGCCTCCGACTTTCCTATGCCGCTCTCGCCGGTGATTAGTACGCCCTCGCCGCAGACATCCACTAGTACGCCATGCACGGAGATGCAAGGGGCCAGCTGCACATTGAGCCAGCGGATGGACTCCGCCATAAAGGAGGAGGTGGACTTTTTCGTGGACAGGATGGGAATATTGTGCTCCACAGCATACTGCATGAACAGTTTATCGGGCTGCAGCTCCCGAGAAAAGACAAAAGCAGGAATTTCATAGGAAAATAACTTGTCATAAACCTCCCGCTTGCGGGTCTCATCCAGACCCTCCAGATAAGTGTATTCCACAAAACCTATGATTTGCAGCCTTGCGGCATCAAAATGCTCAAAATAGCCTGCCAGCTGCAGGGCAGGACGATTGATGTCGGGCTGGGTGATCTTCTTGCCCAGATCCAGTTCCGGTGTCAGGTTCTCCAACTTCATTTTTTCGATTAATCTATTCAGACTTACAGTTGCCATATTGCTCCTCCCTACCCGTATGCTTTGCATATCCAATAACACTATAGCACATCCCCCATTTTTATTCAACGACAGAAGTTACACTTTTCAGAGCGGGCTTTTCGGAGCGGATCAATGGGGGAAGTTCTAGGGCGGATTCTTGCACAAGCGGCAATTCTATGGTGAAATGCGATGGAGTAAAGCGGAATTATATATGGAGAAGCTTATGGAACATATAACAATTACAGTTGAATGAGGGAACTATGGTGCTGCTGTGCGCGGCCTCTTTGGTCATGCTGCTGGGCATTGCCGCAGCGGGAGCCGGGGGATGTATGTCTCTGGGCAACCTGAAGTTTAAGAAGTTGGGAAATCTGTTTTCCTTAGGCGGAGTGGCAGGGCAGATCCTGGGGCTTGTACTGATTTATGTATCTTACCGGCAAGTACTGGGCAGCAGCAACGTGGAGAGAGTAGAACCCATATTCCCCGGCGGATATATAGTGTATTTGATATTGACTGCTCTATTGCTGGTTTCGTCACAGAATACACCTGCCCGGTTTCTATCGGTTTTATATCACTCTATCCTTGTCAATCAGTTCTTTTTCTTCTTGGAAAGAACAACTGCCGCCACTGCGATCACTGCGATTACCACCACCACGATCACCACGATTACTACCGGAGATACGGAAGAGGAATTTTCCGCCGGCGCCTGGGCCGGTGCGGACTCGGACGAGGGGGCTGCTTCAGGCTCGGAACTCTTCCAGCCCGGACGCATCCTGGGCCGCGAGCGCCGACAAAGGTGAGAGCGCGAGCGAGCAGGCAAACTGGGTAATATGATAAATTCTCTGCCAAATCCTGGATTTTTTTATAACTAACAAGAATATTTTGCATCCCTTGTTCAGCATGGCGAAATCGTTATCGAAAAAACCGGCATATCGCCTCCGCCACATTTTGCGGAATCTCCGGCACCAGCATCAGTTCCTCCACCGATGCGGCCTTGATCTCCTCCAACGACTTGAAGTGCCTCATAAGAGCCTTACGCCGGGCAGGACCCACGCCGGGGATCTCGTCCAGCCGGGATTTGACCTGGGCCTTGCTGCGCAGAGACCTGTGGTATTCGATGGCGAAGCGGTGGGCCTCGTCCTGGATCCGGGTGATCAGCTTAAACCCCTCGCTGCGGGTGTCGATAGGAATCTCCACATTGTTATAATACAGCCCTCTGGTGCGGTGGTTGTCATCCTTCACCATGCCGCAGACCGGGATATGGATCTGCAGTTCCTCCAGCACGGACAGAGCGATATTGACCTGCCCCCGGCCGCCGTCCATCAGCAACAGATCCGGAAATTTGGTAAAACTGCCGTACTCCTGATCCATGTCCCGCTCCTCCAGTTCACGACTCTCCTCCAGGCCGTGTACCAGTCGCCGCGTCAACACCTCTCTCATACATGCATAGTCATCCGGCCCTGCCACGGTTTTAATGCGGAATTTTCTGTAATCACTGCGCTTGGGCTTACCCTTCTCATACACCACCATGGAACCCACATTTTCAAAGCCGCTGATATTGGAGATATCAAAAGCCTCCATTCGATCCACACAGGGAAGCCCCAGCCAGTCGGCAATCTCTTTCACTGCGCCGATGGTCCGGCCCTCTTCCCGTTTTAGCCTCTCCTTGTCCTGGCCAAGTACCAGCTTGGCGTTCTGGGCCGCCAGTTCCACCAGCTTCTCCTTGCTGCCAATCTTGGGTACACGGATACGCACCCTGGAGCCCTTCCTCTCCGACAGCCATTTTTCCACCAGATCGCTGTCCCCAATCTCATATTGAAGCATCAGTTCCCGAGGAATAAAAGGCGTTCCCGCATAGAACTGTTTTACAAAATCCTCCAGGATCTGCTCCTTCTTAATCCCCGCCACGTGCATCATATAGTAGTGCTCCCGGCCTATCAGCTTTCCGTCCCGCACAAAGAACACCTGCACCACTGCGTCCGTCTCATCCTGATACAGAGCGATGATATCCTTGTCATCCAACGCGCTGTCCGTGATCTTCTGCTTCTGGGAGACGGATTTCACGCTGGCGTGAAGATCCCGGTAGCGGGCCGCCTCTTCGAACTCCATGTTCTCCGACGCCTGCTGCATCTTCTCCTCCAGATCCTTCAAAATCTTGTTGTAATTGCCGTTCAGAAACTCCAGCGCCTGTCCCAGCTGCTGCCGGTACTGTTCCTTGCCGATATAGCCCTGGCAGGGAGCCATGCACTGCTTGATATGGTAATTCAGGCAGGGGCGGTCATTGCCGATATCCCTGGGCAGGCTGCGGTTGCAGGTGCGCAGGCAGAACAGCTTGTTCAGCAGTTCTATGGTATCCTTCACCGCCGCGGCGCTGGTGTAGGGGCCATAGTAACGGGATTTATCCTTTTTCATCTGCCGTGAAAAAAGGATCCGGGGAAAATCCTCCCCCATGGTCACCTTGATATAGGGGTAGGTCTTGTCATCCTTCAGCAGTGTGTTGTACTTGGGGGAATGCTCCTTGATCAGATTATTCTCCAGTACCAGGGCTTCCAGTTCCGAGTCCGTCACTATATACTCAAAGCGGGCGATCAGCGTTACCATCTTGTCGATCATGGGCCCTCTTCCGATTTTTTCCCGGAAATAGGACCGCACACGGTTGTGCAGATTTACCGCTTTACCCACATACAGGATGCCGTCTCCGGCATCCCGCATGATATAGACCCCCGGCTTGGCCGGTAATTTTTTCAATTCTTCCTCAAAATCAAATGTCATGGTTTCCTCGCCATACGCACGAGCGTTTAGATTTTCCTTTCTGCCCGGCGCACGTTGTCCGATTATGCCGCATGTGCCGGGCAGAAACTGGAGAATCTTAACGCTCATCAGTGTAATACCCTTCGCCTCTTGTATACGGCATACCTGTCAGAGCCAAAACCGTATTACAGGTTTCCGCCGGAAAACCGGCCTGCAGGACCCGTAGGGGGCTGCTGGGGCGGCCATGGCCCCCCCTCATCCTGAGACTGTCCGGCGCCGGAGGGCTGTTGCCCATTGTCATATTGCGGAGCCGAGGTCTCTTCCTCTCCCTTTCTCTGATCATTCTCCCCGCCGGGGATAACCGGAGCCTCCGGCAGAATGATCTCGGGCACATGCATGGTCTGTCCGCCGCTCTGGCTGTCCTGGCTGTGAGAGGTATCGTCGGTAACAGTCACATCCACCCTAGAACTGCCCTCTGCAGTCTTGCCGTTCTGCTCCTTCTCAGACTCCTCCTTGGGCTCGGGCAAACCCTTCTCCCGGCGGAAAATCTCCATAAATTCCTTGCCGGTGATGGTCTCCTTCTCGATCAGGTACTCAGCCAGCTTATCCATCAGTTCCCTGTTTTCGCGCAGCAGTTCCTTGGCCTTCTCATAACTCTCCTTCAGGATGGCCACCACCTCCGCGTCAATCTCCGCCTCGGTGGCATCGCTGCAGTTCAGTGTAGCGGCGCTGTCCAGATATTTATTCTGCATGGAGGCCAGCCCGATCAGGCCGAACTTCTTGCTCATGCCGTACTCCGTCACCATGGCCTTGGCGATATTGGTGGCCTTCTCGATGTCGTTGGCCGCGCCTGTGGTCACGGTCTCAAACACGATCTCCTCCGCGGCCCGACCGCCCACCAGGCTCACCAGCATATCCCGCAGCTCCGCCTCGGTGTTCAGGTATTTCTCCTCCTCAGGCACATGCATCACATAGCCCAGCGCCCCCATGGTGCGGGGAACGATGGTGATCTTCTGCACTGGCTCGGAATTTTTCTGCAAAGCGCTGATCAGCGCATGTCCCACCTCATGATAGGACACGATGCGCCTCTCCTCCTTGCTCATGATGCGATCCTTCTTCTCCTTGCCCACCAACACCTGCTCCACTGCGTTGAACAGATCCTTCTGGCACACATACTCCCGGTTTTCCTTCACCGCGTTGATGGCGGCCTCGTTGATCATATTGGCCAGATCGGAGCCCACGGCGCCGCTGGTAGCCAAAGCGATGGCGTCCAGATCCACCGTCTCGTCCATCTTCACATCCTTGGCATGTACCTTCAGGATATCTACGCGGCCTTTCAGGTCCGGCTTATCCACGATGATCCGGCGGTCAAAACGACCGGGACGCAGCAAGGCCTTATCCAGAATCTCCGGGCGGTTGGTGGCCGCCAAAATCAGGATACCCTTGGAACTGTCAAAGCCGTCCATCTCCGACAGCAGCTGGTTCAGGGTCTGCTCCCGCTCCTCATTGCCGCCGCCGTACTTGGAATCACGGCTGCGGCCGATGGCATCGATCTCGTCTATAAAAATAATACAGGGGGCGTTCTTGGTGGCCTCCTTGAACAGGTCACGCACTCGGCTGGCGCCCACGCCCACATATAATTCGATAAAGTCGGAACCGGTCAGAGAGAAGAATGGCACATGGGCCTCACCGGCCACCGCTTTGGCCAGCAGGGTCTTACCTGTTCCGGGAGGGCCCACCAGCAGCGCGCCCTTGGGCAGTCTGGCGCCGATTTTGGCATACCTGCCCGGATTGTGCAGGAAGTCCACCACCTCCACCAGGGATTCCTTGGCCTCGTCCTCGCCTGCCACGTCCGCGAAGGTCACACCGGTCTCCTTCTGTACATACACCTTGGCATTGCTCTTACCCACACCCATGGGACCGCCGCTGCCGCCCATCCGCCGGAACAAAAATCCCAGCAGGATCCACATCAGCACAAGAGGAAGCACCAGCGTCATCAGGATCTGCATGATCCACTCGCCCACGCTGGTGGACACGCCGTATACCTCCACGCCGTGCTCCAGAGCCCTCTGCGTCACAGTCTCCGTGTTCTCAATCTGCAAAGTCTGATACTCAATCTTTACGGGCTTCATACTGTAAAAATCATATAGCTTGGGAGCCGATTCATCCACCACGCCGTCCTTCAGCGTGAAACTGACCGTCTCCCCACTGAGCTTCACGGACTCGATCTCATCCGCGTCCATCCTCTCCACAAAAGTGGAATAGGGCACCTCCATCACGTCGCCGCTCTTCCCGAAAAAGAGGGACCAGAGCATGGCAACCAAGAGCAGGCTCATCAATATGAAAACCAAAATAAACATGATACTGGGACGCTGGGGCTTCTGTCCATTGTTCCCGCCGCCGTTTCCGCCGGAGCCTTTGCCGTCGCCGCCTCCCGTGCCGCCGTTATTATAATTATCCATCCGATTACCCATTAGTTCCTTTCTATAATTAAGAGTTCCGTACATCCCCGTTAATCCCGCGACTCTCCGCGTCCTGATCTGTTTAGGCACTCATTCTTTTATTATAGAGATTCCCAAAACATAAATCAATAGTCAATCTCTAAAAGATTTATAAAGATTTCCTGGACGGAAAAAGGCGGCAAAGCCTCTTTTTACAAGCTCTGCTGCCTTTATTTCTGTTCCTCCAGATATATATGCACTCTGCTCTGTATAATCCGGGCCGTTTCCCCGGCGTCTTTATCCCCCGCAAAATAACCGGCGGCTTCTTCCCGGATAATCGACATAACCTTCTCCTGATAGCCCGGCACGGGACGAATCCGGGCTATCAAATCCCATAGCTGCTCCAATTCCTCCGGCAGGGGTACATATTTTTCTATTATCCTTTCAATTTTACGATCGGATCCGACAAAAGCATCCACCGTAAGGATCCTTCTGACCGGGTTTCCCTCCCGGTCGGTGACAATCATTCCGTTTTCATCCCGCTCATAGGGCTCCCGGGCGGCGGTGTTTCCATTCTCCTCCAGCCTGTCCTTCAAGATTGAAAAAAATTCCGCCCGCTCGCCCTCCTCCCATATCAGATATTCCAGATAATCCCATGCCAGATCCCTGTGCTTCCCCTTTGACAGGATGGCATAAGCCCCCTCGGAGGTATCCAGCAGGATACCCGACTGTCCGTCCGGGGTGGGATACCCCACATAACTGACCGCCTCACCGTCAAACCATTGAGGCATCTCGGAGATATAGCCGACGTCTACGCACCAGTTCCATTTGAGTATGCACCCGTCCTCCCCCGAGATATCGTTCCAGCCATACGGGCTGCTTTTCCCGTCGAAGCCTCCGGCGAACTCCAGTATCTCGTAAAACGCATCCTGCTCAAAGGCGCAGGTGCCGTTTTCCTCATCTACAAAGCAGGGCAGATAGCATTTCAGACATATATCCAGCATATCCTCCGGAGAGATGCTCTCCTGTGTCCGACCGTCCTGATAACGCTCAAAAAAAGCCATCATCTCTGGGAGGTTCCAGCCGTCTCTGTCTCCCACCATGGACTGCCTGCCGGTTATCACCTCCAGCCGGAACCAGGTGGGCAGCGCCACCAGCTTGCCGTCAACGGTATAAGTATCCGCCACCGGCTTAAGCACATCCTCCCGCCGCAGCCGCGCACTGTTATCCAGAAAGGGCAGCAGATCTTCCAGAATGCCCTTGGAAGCATATTTTTCCAGTTCCGCATATCCTACGGTGATGATATCCATATCTCTGCCCGCCGCCATATCCCTGTCCAGGGCCGCAATGGCTTCTTCATGGGGCTTATCCCTATGGGAGAATCGGATATAACAGTCTCGCTTTGCAGAGTTCCCGGTTTTACGGCCTTCACCTGATACCGGCCTAGGCCGGCAGAACAACAGTACCCCACCCGGCCGTCTGCCATGCGGGCGATAAAATATATGGCTGTCTCCGTAAAAGTATCCGCAAACGATCCGTCCGGATTCATTGCCAGCAGAACAGTCCGCCCCGCCACATATATATTTTTTTCCTCGTCCACGGCTAGGGATAGCGAGTCGTTTGTCATCTCCGCTTCCTCCAGCCATTCGTCGATTCCCCATATGCGCAGCGCGTTGCCCTCCGCGTCGTATATGCCCACAAAATAACCGGGACCACAGGTTTCCTGGCCCGAAAACGCTTCGTTATTCCCCAATATGTAATAATTTCCGTCATCGTCTCCGGTTATATCGGCAACTCTTGTCCTCCCCGCCGGAAACCGGAAAGGTATCCGCACGGCTTCGGCATCCTCCTCCGTCAGAGACAGCGTATAATAATCATCTCTCGCTGGCTGCATGCCCTCTCCGTCATAATATACCTTATATACCAGTTCATCGCCGCAGAGAAAGGCATCCCGGACGACCCCTCCCTGGGCATCCACCTGCCTTACGGCGGGGACATAGCCGTAGGTCTCCTCTGTCTCACGCCGCCCCGAGCAGGCAAAAAAACCGACCGCAATGCATATATGCGGCAGCACTATGAATACTGTTTTTTCAAATATATGTTTTTTCAAATAAATCTTCTCCTCACACCTGCTGCCAATGGGAAGAATGCGAGACAATCCTCTCATATGGGATTTCCGCTGTCAAAGACGGCATGGAGCAGAATAAAATGAAAAACGGCCTAATTATGATTGCTGTGCAGGGGGGGATGATTTTTGATGCTGGTCCATTCCCGGCTCACATGTCCGCATTCGTTGCAGCTGAACTCCCAGTAATGCACTGTATAGTAGAACTGCTTCTGGCAGAAGGGATGCTCGGTACAATTCACCGGCTCTTTGTATATAGTCTCCGTTTTTACTTCCCGCTCCAGCATTCTTCCCGGGCAGTTTCCGTCAGCGTCCCTGGTCATATCGTTAATGCCCGTCCAACCCGCAGGAAACCCGAAAGAGGTCCGCCTGGGTTCGGCATCCATCTGCATCAGATCCTGTACATAATATGTATATCTTGCCGGACTGGCTCCGTTTCCGTCATAATATACCTCATACACCAATTCCTCACCGCAGAGAAAAGCATTTCGCACCACACCGCCCTGGGGATCCACCTGCTTTAGTGTAGGAACATAGAAAAAGGATTCCCCCTCGCTTGCATGTTGGCCAAAACAGGCAGCGAGTGAAAAAACCATGGTCAAAGCCAGTAGTCCCATTGCAGCATCATTTTTAGGATATCTCTATATACGAGCAATGTCAACACCTTCGATTCATAAGTCCTCGAATTACATCCAGGCAGCCCGCTTTGCCCGAATATCTCAAAAACTTTTTATTTTGGTATGTATATCTTGATTTTACCACCCTTTTTTTGTAAAATATTATAAATTCAGCAATATGGACCCCATCTATTATCAGGTAAAATACGCCAAGGCCTTTGTACTTTTTTATAAAACACGACTTTTAGGGAGGTATACGAACCAAATGAGTAAAATCGGTTTCGATCACGACAAATATCTAAAAATGCAGTCAGAAAAAATTAAGGAGCGGATCGCTGCTTTCGGAGGAAAACTCTACCTGGAATTTGGGGGCAAACTCTTCGACGACAATCATGCGTCCCGGGTGCTGCCCGGCTTTAAGCCCGACAGCAAGATCAATATGTTGGCACAGCTGCGGGATCATGCGGAGATCGTCATTGTCATCAATGCGGCGGATATCGAAAAAAATAAAGTACGCTCGGATCTGGGCATCACCTACGACGTGGACGTGCTGCGTCTCATTGACGCCTTCCGGGGCTACGGCCTGTATGTGGGCAGCGTGTGCCTGACCCGCTTTGCGGAGCAGCCCGGCGTCGTGGCATACCAGAAAAAGCTGGAGTCCCTGGGCATGAAGGTGTATCGCCATTACTCTATTCCCGGCTATCCCTCCAACATCCCGCTGATCGTCAGCGACGAGGGCTACGGGCGCAATGAGTATATAGAGACTTCCCGGGAACTGGTGGTGGTCACCGCCCCCGGCCCCGGCAGCGGCAAGATGGCCACCTGCCTGTCCCAGCTGTACCATGAGCACAAAAGGGGCATCAAGGCCGGATATGCCAAATATGAAACCTTCCCCATATGGAATCTGGCTTTAAAGCACCCTGTGAATCTGGCCTATGAGGCGGCAACCGCCGATCTGAACGATGTGAATATGATCGATCCCTTCCACCTGGAAGCCTACGGGGAAACCACCATCAACTACAACCGGGATGTGGAGATCTTTCCGGTACTCAGCGCCATGTTTGAAAAGATCATGGGGAAATCCCCCTACAAATCCCCCACCGACATGGGGGTAAACATGGCAGGTTTGTGTATCGTGGATGATGAAGCCTGTCGGGAGGCTTCCTGCCAGGAGATTATCCGCAGGTACTACAACACCATGTGCGAAAAGCGCCAGGGCAGTGCGGACGACGAGCAGATTCTGAAACTGGAACTGTTGATGAAGCAGGCCGGTATCACGGTGGACGACCGCCCGGTGGTCAGCGCCGCCAAGGTTAAGGCAGCCGCCACGGGCAAGCCTGCCGCCGCCATCCAGCTGCCGGACGGCCGAATCATCACCGGCAAGACCAGCGAGCTTCTGGGAGCTTCCTCCGCCATGCTGCTGAATGCGCTGAAAGTGCTGGCCGATATCCCTGATGAGGTACAACTGATATCCCCCAACACCATCGGCCCTATTCAGGAACTGAAGACAAAACACCTGGGCAACCGCAATCCCCGTCTGCACACTGATGAAATCCTTATTGCTCTGTCCATCTGCGCCTCCACAGACGAGACTGCCGGACGAGCTGTCCGTCAGCTCCATAATCTGCAGGGGTCAGAGGTGCATACCAGCGTGATCCTTTCCCAGGTGGACAAGAATGTGCTGAGAAAGCTGGGAGTGAATTTGACCTGCGAGCCGGAATATGAGTCCAACGGACTGTACCACAATTGAAAATATACCCTTCAAAAAATCAGGAAAAGTTTTTGTGACATAAAAAGAGACACCCTGGCATCGTCCTCGGTGTCTCTTTGACGGTTATCACATTTATTGTATTTCTTATAGTTTCTTCAGGTAATTTCCCTCTACATGAACCCCTTCATTGATCACGATAAACGCCTGGGGATCGTATTTATGGACTATAGTCTTGAGTTGATGTACCTCGTATTTGGACATCATGATGTAGAGAATGTGGGATTCCTCATGGGTATAGGCGCCCATGGTTTTCCACTTGGTGATGCCCCGCCCCAGTTCCGAGAACACTTCTCTCTCCAGTTCCTGGGAACTGATCTTGGTGATCACGTTCACCTCCACATTGATGTTCTGGGCATGGAGTTTGTCAATGGCCACAGAGTACACCGCCGCATTGATCACGGAATACAGAGCCGTCTCCACGTCAAAGAGGAACAGGCAGGCGCTGTACAGCGCCAGATTCATCATCAGATTGACTCTGCCCACGCTGAAGTCCTGTCTCCACTTCACCAGAATCACGCCTACAATATCCATGCCGCCGCCTGAAGCCCCCATGCGCAGCAATATGCCCACGCCCGCGCCGCAGATAATGCCGCCGATGACACTGGCCAGCATGGTGTCCTCCACAATCTGGGTAACGGGTATGACGGCCATACCGCCTGACATTACCGTTACGCAAATCAGCGTCTTCAGCAGGAATTTCTTGCCCATTTTCTGATAACCAATTACAAAAATCGGTATGTTGATAATATAATATATAATACCGGCGATGTCCACATTACCGATGGGAAGGTGCATATATTCCACCAGCAATGTGCGGACCACCTGGCACAGGCCCATGACGCCGCTGCTGTACAAGCCCGAAGGCACGATAAACAGATTGGTTCCCAGGGCATAGATCGCCGCCCCTACCATCGCCAGCAAAGTGCGTCTGCCCTCATAGACCAGCAGACGCTTATCTTCTAAGATTCTCATTTGCATCCCCCCGGATATGGCATTTTTCACCATGTTGTATTGAATCCATTCGTATGGACGTACATGGCAGCGTCCCGGTCCAGTGCTCCGTTTCGAAAACCCGGGCGCAAATTACCCGGTCTATTCTCTGGCGGCACAGAAAATCCGAACACGGGGTACTGGCTCAGATGTACGCCTTGATCTTCTCCTCCAGATCCGCTGCGGACATTCCCCCCACATAGGTAGCAGCCGGTTCCCCGTTTTGGAAGAAAATAAAAGTGGGAATATTCTTCACATGATATCGGTCGGAAATCTCCATGGCCTCCTCCACATTCAGCTTGCCGATCTTGATCTGCCCCTGATATTTTTCTGCCATGCGCTCCACAAGCGGAGCCATCATCTTACAGGGACCGCACCAGTCCGCATAGAAATCCACCAGTACCGTTCCCTGTGCCTGCAATACTTCCTTCTCAAAATTTTCCGCTGTAAACTTCATATTTTTACCCTCCTATTTAAGTTCCGCATGTTCCCTTCCCGCACACATGCACCGTGATGGAATTCCGGCCGCTTATGGCGTCCGGATTTCCATCAGTGTACTGTCCGGGAACATGCTGTTTTAAGTTCCGCATGTTCCCTTCCCGCACACATGCACCGTGATGGAATTCCGGCCGCTTATGGCGTCCGGATTTCCATCAGTGTACTGTCCGGGAACATGCTGTTTTAAGTTCCGCATGTTCCCTTCCCGCACACATGCACCGTGATGGAATTCCGGCCGCTTATGGCGTCCGGATTTCCATCAGTGTACTGTCCGGGAACATGCTGTTTTAAGTTCCGCATGTTCTGCCTTCTTTATTTTTCCCGATAAATAATATATTTATAGATGGGGTTGCCTATGGCAGAAAATTTTTCCTCATACTCCGTCATCACATTGCCCTCCATCAACGCCCTGTCCCCGTGCAGATCATAGGTGATCACACGGGCCTTCCAGCCCGCAGGGGCAAGTTCCTCCACAGCAAAGTCAAACAGTTCCCGGTTGTCCGTTTTGAACTCCAGCTGCCCCTGAACCTCCAGAATCTCATCGTATCTGGCCAGAAACTGCCTGGACGGAAGCCTGCGTTTGGCATGTCTGTCCTTGGGCCAGGGATCGGAGAAATTCAGGTAGACGCGATTCACCTCACCGGGAGCAAACACCTCCGTAATCTCCTCCGCGTCCATGCGGATGAACTTCAAATTGGGCAGCTCCTCCTCTTCCATCTTCTGGACGGCCCGCAGCAGCACACTGGAATATTTTTCAATGCCTATATAATTGATCTCCGGATGCAGGCGGGCCATAGCGTAAATAAATTTTCCCTTGCCCATGCCGATTTCAATATGGATCGGGTGTCTGTTCCCAAAAATCCCGGACCATTTTCCCCGGCAGGCCCGCTCCTCATGTACCACATAGTCGCTGGCAGCAATCGCCTCACGGGAACCTGTAATGTTTCGAAGTCGCATATCTATTTGTCCTCCGGCCTTTCATAGTAAATCTCCTCCTCCGGCAATTCATGCAGCCGGCGGTAGCCCGGTTCCATGTTTTCCCCTTGTCTCCTGCGGGACTGCCTGCGGCGGGCCTCCTTCACCTCCTGACGATGCTGCTGCAGGAAACCCGGCCCCGTTTTCTCCTCGTACTCCCGGCGCTGCTGTCTGCGGCGGGCTTCTTTAATCTCCTGCCCGAGCAGCTGGCGGTAACTTGGTTTCGGCCTCTCGTCACCCTCCCGGCGCTGTTGCCTGCGGCGGGCTTCTTTCACCTCCTGACGGCGAAGCTGACGATAACTTATCTCCTGCCTCTCATCGTCTTCCCGCAGCTGCTGCCTGTGGCGGGCTTCCTTTACCTCCTGACGGCGAAGCTGGCGATAACTTATCTCCTGCCTCTCGTCGTCTTCCCGCAGCTGCTGTCTGCGGCGGGCCTGCCTCACCTGCTGGCGGTGCAGCCGAGCAGTATTCACTTCGTGCTCCTCATCATCCCCCCGACGCTGCAGCCTGCGGCGGGCTTCCCTGACCTGCCTGCGGCGCTGCTGGGCCATGCTCTGTTCCTGCTCTTCCTCATATTCCGTAGGATGATGCTTTCGGCGGTCTTTCATCCAGTTCCGCCGGGTGTTGGTGCGCCGGGCAGGAAAATGATATTCCTTCAAAAACCGTCTGAGTCCCCATACCACCAGCGCCGCGGCAGCCAGAATACCCGCCCCCATCAACACCTTCACCACATCTATGAACACAACGTCCGGCACTTTGACCCCGTCGGCGGCCTGGTCCTCTCCGGACGAACCGCTGGCAAAGCCGTATCCCTGGTCCTGAGATGCCGCCAGATCCACGGAAGCGCTGCCCAGATCCACACCCTGATAACTGTAATGGATAATCGCTGCCTGGCCCTCGTCCACCGTATCATAATCGATTGTAGAGGTCACATCCGCAAAGTCCACCGCCCGGGGCAGCACGATACAAGCCTCCCGGTTCAGGGACAACAGCGGCTTGGAACTGCCGAATATATCACGTTCCCCGTAGAAAAATCCCGTATTTCCAATATCATATTTCGTCTCCACCTGGGAGACATTGACTTTTGCGAAATTGCCAAAACCATAATTGAACAGCGCTATGGTATCCTCGTAGTGGGCGGGAGACTCGTCCCTGAGCACCACACAGATCAGTTTCAATCCGTCCCTTTCCGCACAGGATACCACACAGTAACGGGCCGCATTGGTATAGCCGGTCTTGACACCCACCAGGTCCTCATATCCGTAGGACCTGCCGGGCAGCAACTCTATTTTGGAATTTTCCAGCTTTTCATAGGGCATATGGTCATTGGGCAGGATGTGCAGCCGGGGCGTCAATGAAATTCTGCACAACAGTTCATTGGCAAAAAAAGCCTTGCCGATCATGGCGAGGTCATAGGCTGAAGTATAATGGTTTTCATCCGGCAGGCCGTTGGGATTGACAAAATGGGAATCCACACATCCAAGTTCTGCCGCCCTGCTGTTCATAATTTCCGCAAAATCCTGCCAACTGGTGCCGGTGATATGCTCCGCCACCGCAAATGACACCTCGTTGGCAGAGCGGATCAGAATGGCGTTCAGACAGTCCTCCATGGTCAGCTGCTGTCCCACATCCATGGCTATATGGTTGCTGTCCGACGGGGTGTCATAGATGGCCTCCCGGGAAAAGGTGACCCATTCGTCCAGGGAACACTGCTCGGACGCAATCAGGGTAGTCAGGATCTTGGTGGTGCTGGCCGGGTATTGCCGGGCGTGTATATTTTTGGCATAGAGAATGGTGCCTGTTTCAGCCTCTATCAAAATGGCCGATCCCGCCGTGACTACAGGGCCTGTGGGCCAGCCCGGGATTTCGTTGCTCTCCACGGTCATATCCTGCTGAGTCTGGATGCGCTCCTCCATGGTCTCCGCCGATACAGGCATTCCACGGCACAGCAGGGCCAGCGTGATCAGCCAGGCATACATGCGCCATCCCCTGTACCTCGGAACTTTTGAAGCTATCAATCTCTTCATGAAATATGTCCTTTCAAGCGGCCAGCCTTGTCCGATGCCTTCTCAGATTGTTTCCGGGAATGATTGTGCATCTTACGGGCATGTTCCCGCCGCTCGGTCAGCTTCTCCACATCCTCCGGGGAGATGAAGCGGCTGGTCTTTACCACATAAACCTGCCCGTCCTCCGTCTTGCGAATCCGGGCCTTACATTTCAGATATCCATGCTTCTCGCAGAATGCCACGCAATAGTAGTGACGCCCGTTAGGAGTAAACCATTTCACCTTTTTGCGCAGGTTCCGTCGGCACAGATAGCACTTGCTGGAACTTACCTCCCGATCCGAAAGCGCCGCCGTCTTGTCCGGAAAAACACGGGAAATATACTTAAAGTAAGTGTCAAATTGTACCTTAATCTCCTCCTCCCGGCAGGAAGGGGGATTGAATACATCATATGATACGTTCTTCAGTACCTCCGGATCCTGAATCGCCGCCAATACCTTTGCGGTGTAATAGGCATCGCTAAAAGCCCTGTGAAAGGGGATGTCTTTCTCGATCTTGAGAAAATCCACCGCCCATTCCAGCGCCCGTCTGCTCTTGCGATCCTCATAGGCAATACTGAACAGCTTCTGCACGTCTAAAAAGGCTATGGGGCCCCTGGCCAAGGGCTCCATGCCGTAAAAACGCAGATTGCGCTGCAGTTCAGCCAGGTCAAGCGGTCCCCAGGTGCAGAAGATATAATCCTCCCCGCACCAGCACAGGAAATCCTCCACCACCCGAGTGAAGGGCCTCCCCCGCTCCAACTCCTCCATGCGCATATGGATAAGCTTACTGGTAATTCTGTGCATCCGGTGATACACAGTGGGCCGGATCAACTGACTGAATTCACTGACCATGATCCGCTCATGATTTAATTTAATCGCACCGATCTCAATGATCTCAAAGGGCAGCGTGGCCACCTCCGGCTCCTGTCCGGTGCTGCTTTGGTTCCATTCCAGATCCAGAATAATATAATTCACTGTGTTCTCCCGAAATCGACTGTAAAGATCTATGTGCTGCAACATATTATGCACATTATCTCTTATTCTTCGTATGCCTCAGTACACATTCTGTTCAAAAAGCATTTTGCCCATTATAACACATCTTTATCGATTCGGAAAGAGCCAGTTACTTTAGCGGATATTTATTAGCGGATATTTAACCATTAAACGTCTAAAAAGGCTATGGGGCCCCTGGCCAAGGGCTCCATGCCGTAAAAACGCAGATTGCGCTGCAGTTCAGCCAGGTCAAGCGGTCCCCAGGTGCAGAAGATATAATCCTCCCCGCACCAGCACAGGAAATCCTCCACCACCCGAGTGAAGGGCCTCCCCCGCTCCAACTCCTCCATGCGCATATGGATAAGCTTACTGGTAATTCTGTGCATCCGGTGATACACAGTGGGCCGGATCAACTGACTGAATTCACTGACCATGATCCGCTCATGATTTAATTTAATCGCACCGATCTCAATGATCTCAAAGGGCAGCGTGGCCACCTCCGGCTCCTGTCCGGTGCTGCTTTGGTTCCATTCCAGATCCAGAATAATATAATTCACTGTGTTCTCCCGAAATCGACTGTAAAGATCTATGTGCTGCAACATATTATGCACATTATCTCTTATTCTTCGTATGCCTCAGTACACATTCTGTTCAAAAAGCATTTTGCCCATTATAACACATCTTTATCGATTCGGAAAGAGCCAGTTACTTTAGCGGATATTTATTAGCGGATATTTAACCATTAAGATTCAACATTACCTCTTTATGAATATCCGGCGTTTGGCTTGGCCAAACGCCCGCCTTGCCTGTGATATTGCGTTAATGCGTATTTGGATGTGAAACATCCAAATTTACCCCTTTCCTGCATATCGCAGGCTGAGCCTGCGATACTGCATTAATGCGTATTTGGATGTACACATCCAAACTTATTTTACAACAATATCACCGCTTCCGGTGGTCAGGCTTACCTGGCAGGCGCCGTTTCCATAGGAGGAGTTGAACATGCGGCCAGAAACTTCGTATCCCCTTATACTCATGTCACCGCTGCCGGTGCGGGATGCGATGGAGGCCCCTTCGATCCAACTCAAATCCAGGTTGATATCACCGCTTCCGGCAATCATATGAATATTATTGGTTCTCGCGCTTGCCGCCAGCTCAATGTCTCCGCTGCCGGTCTTGACCTCAACGGCTTCCATATCCGTCTGTAACTCCACTTCCCCGCTGCCTGCCGCCGCATTCAGTTCCCGGCCCCGGATATTCTCGGCATCAATGTCTCCGCTGCCGGAGCGCAAGTCAGCCCTGTCGCACGCAATATTCACCAGTTCCTGTTCCCCGCTGGCAGTCTGCACTTTCAGCAGTCCCGCCTCCAACCTATCCGTGCTCACATCGCCGCTGGAAGTGTGCAGGTAGACCTTTGCCGCCGATATACGCCGGGCCGCCAGATTCCCGCTGGTGGTTTGGATTTCAATCTCCGTATCCTCGTCCAACTGCATGGCAATACCGGATACTTCCACATCGCCGCTCTGGGTTTTGCCGAAGAACTTTTTGCAGTCCACGTCCTCAATCCTCAGATCCCCGCTGATACACTGGGTTTCCAGTTTCTGTGTCTGTATTCCCCGAATCCGCAAATCTCCGCTGGTATTGTCTATCTCTATGGCAGGAAGCCCTGCGGGGATCTGCACATTTAAATGAATATCACCGCCGGACCAGCCGGCGAATTGGTTAAATACAGATAAAACATCCCAGATGGATTCCGGAGCGGAGTCCTCGTGGCGGTCTGGTCCCTTGCGCTCTTTTACCCCCGCGTAAAATACACCGTCCCGCTCATACTGGTAAAATTGGTAGCGCATCTTCTGGGCTTTACTGCCGCAGTTATCATAGTCGATCCTGATCCGGTCGTCCGCCGAAGCTGTTATCTCCACATCCGCCAGCAGTCCCTCTATAACCACCGCCCGGTAGAGTTGTTCATAGTTGTTGCTCTGATTGGCCTGGCTCTCCATAATTTCCAGTTCCTGCTTCAAATCCTCCTCCGAGAACTCCTTCAGCATATCATCAATATTGCCCAGCTCCGCAATGATATCCTCCTCTCTGCGTCCCTCCGCCAGGCCCTCCGCAAAGTGCTGTTCATAATCCTCCAGAATCTCCATCTCCAAAGCCCTGTTATAATGCTGTAACTTCTCCCGCAATGCATTCATATATTCTGATTTTGTCATAACTGCTCCTTTCCTGCAAATCCTAAATTTCTTCTTCACATATTTCGGGACAGGCATAAGCCCAACCTGTGTCCTATTTTCTCACCAGACGGTTCACTGCCGTCTGGAACTGTTCCCATTCCTGCAGCATAGCCTGCTGGTATTCTCTGCCCTTCTGTGTAAGCTGGTAATATTTCCGGGCCGGGCCTGACTCCGACTCCACCAGATAGGTGGTCACATAGGCATCCTCCTTAAGTCTTCGCAGAATCGGATACAGGGTCCCGCTGGCAATGGACATTTCCTCAGAGATCCTCTCTGTCAGTTCGTAGCCATACTTATCGCCGCTCACCAGTTGAGACAGTACGCATAACTCCAGGGCGCCCTTTTTTAACTGTGTGTTCATGATATTCCTCCTTTCTATATAAAGTCCCCAGGCGATTGCGAAACACCCTTTCTGGTAACAGTGGACGGGCAATATATACAAAATAGGGGGCGACCTGCCACTGCGTCGGAGTTCGTTTTTGTATATATTGACCGGCAACGTCACTTGCGGAGATCATTTCGTAATTACCTATAAAGTTCCGCATGTTTCCTATAACTTAATTCATTTAGAAGATTGTATCACATGCTATTGTTTAATGCAATATACCAGGGCAAAAAAAATCATTTCCTCCTGTTACTCCCACATATCCGCTCTTCAGCCATCCATTGGCGCTGCTCACGCTCTCCACCGACTGTCTGTCGCAGCTTTCCCATGCCTGCTGCCTGTCAACGCTGTTCCTCTTCTTCATGCTGTCCTGCTTTTTCATATCCTCTTGCTCCTCCTGTCTGTGTTCCATGCATTTTCTGTGTTACTCTCTTTATGTAGATGAGTATATCACATGCTATTATATATTGCAAGATACTAAATAAAATTTTTTTGAAAATTTTAAGGCAAGGCCTTCCGACGGAAAACCTTGCCTGTACCAACAGTCATTCAAGTCAGGGAAAAAGCCCCTCCAGCCAGGTGTGTGCCAGACTGATCCAACTGGCGCATTCCGGCCGGATACAGTTGCCGTCCGAGGTCTGGGTGAGGGATGTGGCCAGAGCCAGTCCGTGGCCGCCCCGGGGGTACATGTGGAACTCCGTGGGGATGCCTGCCCGGCGCAGGGCGCTCACCAGCAGCAGCGAGTTTTCCACAGGTACAGACTGGTCCTCGTAGGTATGCCAGACAAAAGTGGGCGGTACATCGGCGCTCACCTGCTTCTCCAGAGAAACCTGTTCCAGCAATTCATCCTGTCCCGGCAAATCCCCCAGCAGGCTCTCAAAAGAACCCCTGTGGGCAAATTCCCCGGAAGAGATCACCGGATAACAAAGCAGCAGGCCGTTGGGGCGCAGCAGACTGTGCTCCGGATCTTTGTCCGCAATACCCGCACGCTCTCTGAGCCAGTCCCTGTCCCAAAACATGGCAAAGCTGGCTGCCAGGTGTCCCCCTGCCGAGCAGCCCTGAATCACAAGCTTGTCCGTCTTTACATGCCACTGCTCCGCATGTTCCCGGATCAGCTTTACACTGGCTGCCAGTTCCAATAGCGACGTGGGATACCGGGACGGGGCACAGGAATACCGCAGCACCGCCGCATGATATCCCATGGCCAGAAATTGCAGTGCCATGGATTCCGCCTCTCTGTCAGAAGTATATGCATAACCGCCCCCGGGACAAAGCAGTATCAATGGCCTCTCCCGCATCGCCAGCGAATCCGAGTAGTCTTGTATATAAGTTACCAGATGGGCATTCGGCTGAGATCCTTCCACCTGTAGCGAAAACACTTCATGTATCATTCCTGCCTCCTATTCTTAGTTCTGCATATTCCCTCCCGGCACACAAGTCCGATGATCAATATATGGCCGCTTTCAGGTATGCAAGTCCATTTTCCGCTTTAATATGCCTTCCCCCAGTATACCATCTTCTTGGCGGGCTTGCCGCAGCAGACGCAGGTATCGGCCAGCTGCTCCTGGACAAAGGGCATACAGCGGCTGGTAACACTCATTTTCTCCTTGATCAGATCCTCACATGCCTGTTCGCCGCACCACATGGCCTTGACAAAACCAGTCTTCTCCGCGAATATCCTCTGAAATTCCTCAAAGTCTCTGGCCTCATAGGTGTGGGCATCCCGGTGCGTCCTGGCCCGCTCCAGCATTTCCCTCTGGATAGTCTCCATCAGCTCTCCTGCCTTTTCCTCCAGCCGATCTAGTTCCACCTCCAGCTTTTCCCTGGTGTCACGGCGACAGATCACGCATTTTCCGGCCTCGATATCCTTGGGACCGATCTCTACGCGAATGGGGTAGCCTCTCATCTCAGCTTCCGCAAACTTATAACCGGGGGTCTTGTCCGTATCATCTACTTTTACCCGGAATTTCCCCTTCAGCCTGTCACGCAGTTCATATGCTTTATCCAGCACTCCCTCTTTTTTCTGCTGAATGGGTACGATGCAGATCTGGATGGGTGCCACTCTGGGAGGCATCACCAGGCCCTCGTTGTCGCCATGGACCATAATTATGGCGCCGATAAGCCGGGTGGTCATACCCCAGGAGGTCTGATGTACATACTTTAGTGTATTGTCCTTGTCCGCATACTGGATCTCAAAAGCCTGAGCGAAACCGTCTCCAAAATTGTGGGTGGTGCCGGACTGCAGGGCTTTGCCATCATGCATCAGGGCCTCGATGGTATAGGTGGCCACTGCGCCGGCAAATTTCTCTTTCTCGGTCTTTTGGCCCTTGATCACAGGGATGGCCAGCACTTCCTCACAGAAATCCGCATACACATTCAGCATCTGAACAGTTCTTTCCTCCGCCTCCCGGGCCGTGGCATGAGCCGTGTGTCCCTCCTGCCACAGAAATTCTCTGGAGCGCAGGAAAGGTCTGGTCTCCTTCTCCCAGCGCACCACGGAACACCACTGGTTATATACCTTGGGCAAATCCCGATAAGAGTGAATGTCATTTTTATAGAAATCGCAAAACAGAGTCTCCGAAGTAGGACGCACACACAGGCGTTCCTGCAGGGGCTGTAAGCCGCCCTGTGTCACCCAGGCCACTTCCGGCGCAAAGCCCTCCACATGATCCTTCTCCTTTTGGAGCAATGACTCAGGGATAAACATGGGCAGATATACATTCTGCACCCCTGTCTCCTTGAACCGGGCATCCAGCTGCTGCTGGATCAGTTCCCAGATTGCATACCCCGCAGGCTTGATCACCATACAGCCTTTGACGCTGGTATAGTCAATCAGTTCCGCTTTCTTCACCACATCCGTGTACCATTGTGCGAAATCCTCCTCCATGGAGGTAATCGCTTCCACCATTTTCTTGTCTGCCATAATCCTGTCTCCTTATTTTAAGTTCCGCATATTCCCTCTCAGCACACATGGGCGGTGAGCAATATCCGGCCGCTCAGGCGTCCGTATCTTGCTCAGTGTACTTTTCGGGAATATGCTGTTTTAAGTTCCGCATATTCCCTCTCAGCACACCAGGACGGTGAGCAATATCCGGCCCCTCGGGCGTCCGTATCCTGCTCAGTGTACTTTTCGGGAATATGCTGTTTTTAAATGCGCGGCCTGCAATACAAAAGGGTGGTACGCCGCAGATCCCATCCCTTTTCAGGGACCGAATCCTCGGCGGTACCACCCTTATTAATGTGCGTACTTAACGGGGAAATGTCCCCGAAAGTCCAACATTCTGCTTCTCCTGCCGCTAACGCCGGCGCTGCGCTGTATTTCCCTGGCTGTCATATCTCCAGGCTCACACAGGACTCCGAGGCAGGTTCCGGCAGCTTCGCATAAGGGCCTCCCACCGATGGCCCTCTCTCTGGAATACTCCCCTTGCCGTACTATTCCTCTTCTCCGTCTGTACTCTATGTCCGACCGGCCCGCCCCAGCAATTTCTGCGACTGGCCTGCCGTCTCGCTTTGACTCGATTGTAGTTCACATCTGTTTTTTTGTCAAGTATAAATCGTTGCTTCTCAACGGTTATTTTTTCTATTCTGAAAACTTTCCCTATTCGTGGCAGACTGCTTTTATATTTTGCCAAATATCATCCTGTTTCCGCCTCTCCAAGTCTCTCCCGGAGCCGCTGCCTGGGTGTGGGGGCGCTGTGCCAGTTCTCCTTCATACCCGGCAAAGTCACAGATGCCGTACCAGGGCTCCAGACATACGTAGCCCGCGCCGCTGTCGGGATGGCTCCAGATTCCCCATACGGGGGCATCGCATTCCACCCGCACGTATTCCCGGCCTTCCGCATCACACAACGCTGCCGCCGTAATGCCCTCTTTGTCAAAGATCAGCGCATCCCCGGCAAACAGTTCCTCCGTGACTGCAAAGCTGCCGCTCTCAAGCTGTACAGGCAGCAACTCTTCCGTTATGACACCCTTGTTATTGAGTCGCAGACTGTACAGTTCCGCATCGGGCTCCACACCGTACAGCTTAATCCTCTGGCCCACCCTGCTGCCCTTTCGGTCCGCTTTTCCCGGCGGGCAGGCGAAAGCGGCATGGCCTCCCACAGAAAAATACATGGGCTTATCCCCGGTATTTTTCACCCACCACTCCTCCCTGATACCGTCGGCCTGGAGGATATAGGCAATCTCCAGCACAAAAGAAAAGGGATATTTTTCCCTGGTGGCATCGGTGTCCTGTACACAAAAGCGAATGCTGTCATCGGTCTGCTCCGCCACCCTATACTCAACCCGCTGCCCAAAGCCATGCTTATCCGCCGGAAATACCCTGCCCTCATAGATAAACCGCTCTTTCTCCAGTTTTCCGATAAAGGGAAAGAGAAACGGCGCCGTCTTACCCCAAAAAGCGGGATCTCCGCTCCACATGTGCTCCAGTTCCAGCTTTTTGTCCCACACGGACTTAATCTCCGCGCCCATGCTCTCCAATACAACCTTAAATCTTTCATTTTCCAGTATATACTTCATGTCTGCCTCCATCTGTCCGCCATATCCAGCATCGGCTCGCGCTTCGCTTTCAGCACAGGTTGACCTGTGCTATTACATTAATGTATATCTCTCTATTCTACCAACGCCTGCAGCTGCCGCTTTACCTCCCCAGAGGACTCCAGAATCTTCTCGTTGGATGAGTTGATCTGTGCGGACACTGCTGCCAGTTCTCCTGTCTTGTCATTGATGCCGGTTACCACATCCGCCAGATACCGGGCCTGGCTCTGCACCTGTGATACCGCCTCCAAAATCTTGGCCTGGGTATCGCTGCTGCGGGACGCGGTCTCCTTAGAATCTAAGGCCAGCTTGTTGATCTCCCCGGCCACCACCGCGAAGCCCTTGCCCGCCTCACCGGCCCTGGCCGCCTCGATGGAGGCATTGAGAGCCAGCAGATTGGTCTGGGTGGCCACGGATACCACCTCGTTATTGTTGGCCGCCAATTCCTGGATCAGGGCATTGATGCTGAGCATGGAATCATTCAGACCGCTGCAGAAATTTGCCACCTCCAGTACATTGGCAGAAATCACCTGACATTCTCTGGCGTTGGTCTCGTTGCCCTGGGCCATCTCATCTACCGCCTGATATACCATATCGAAACGTTTGTTGATCTCGTCAATGGTATCCACGATCTTCTGATGCTGGCGGGCAATCCTTTCTTTCTCTGCCTCCACCTGCCCGGCCAGTTCCAACGCGTTGTTTTTCTCTGTTTCCACCTGGTCTTTCAGGTAATGAATGCAGTTGTCCTTGTAATTGAAGCCATTATAAATGGCGCAGGCCATCTCCTCACAGGTTCCATATCCGCAGCAGGAGCAGTTGATCCTGCGGGAGGACGGCGTATCCTTCCCCATCTCCATATAGATGCGATTCAGTTCCGCCTCGCTGGGTGTTTTTGACAGACACTGGGCAGACTTATCCGTGTACTCGCACAAATAATCCTCCAGCTTCAGATGAGAAAACTGTCTGTTCAGCGCTTTCAGTCTCTGTGCCGGTTTCAGGCGGCGGGACCAGGTGCTCTTAAAGTTGTCGTTCTTGCTGGCCGCCCTGATCCGCATCATCTCCATCAGCACATCGTCGGTGGCATTTTTCGCGTCCTCCGTGCCAGTGCCATACAGGCATCCCTGGGCGCAGTTCAGCGCGTCAATAAACAGATAGGGGGTGTCATTTCCCGCAATGCGTTTTTTATTTTGCTCCAGATAATGGTACATATGACTCTCGCCCTCGCACTGCCGGATGTAGGCATCCTCACCCAGGAACCAGTACACGTTTTCCTTCAGGCCGCCGGGAGTGGGATAGACGGAGCCCAGCCCATACTCGATCTCGTCCTTGCAGGAAGGACCGGAAATATTGTGACACCTCACATACTTCATCAGATGGTCAAAAGTCACATTGTAGGAGATCAGCCCCTTGCCCCGTTTGGACTCAATCTCGTCTTTTTTGGCGATACAAGGGCTGATAAATGCCAGCTTATCCTGCACTTTCATCTCCTTGCGCACATACACCGCCGCGCACATCATGGGACTCTGCACCGGCATCAACTTAGGAAGAAGCTGGGGCAAATAGTGTTCGATATAGTTGACCACCGCCGGGCAGGGTTGGGAGATTCCGCCCAGGAAATGGTATTTGCTTATGTAATTCAAGTAGGCCCAGGTGGTGATATCCGCCCCAAAGGACACGCTGATCATCCGATTCACACCCATCGCCTTCAGACCGCCCAGCACACTCTCGTATTCCCTGGGATAATTGGCCAGAAATGCCGGGGCAATCAGGATGGATATTCTCTCCCCCCTCTGCAGTGCCTGAAAAAAAGCCTCCGTATCATCCACATATTCCCTGGCGCCGTGCTCGCAGGCGTCAAAACAGGCGCCACAGGCCACACATTTCGCTCCGTCCACTTCGATGATATTTCGTCCATCCGGCTCCTGGCGGGCCACCATGGCCCCCATACAGCTGCAGACTCCAATACACTTATTGCAGCCCACACAATTATCGTTGGTTCTTACCAACCCTTCCTTCGTCATATGCTCCTCCTTGCGCATATGGCAGTTCGCCTGCCCTCCTGCGCTGATGTGTGTTGGGAAGTGCCGCTTTTGGTATCTCACTTTACGATGAAATGTCTGCCCCATGCACTCCCAAATATACAAGGTTTAAGGCAGTGTATTTGTTTGATTATAACATGATTTTCATTAAAAGAAAATATTCTCAAACCTTTTTCTTGACCGTAACCCTACGTCATCCTGTATGATAGAAATACAGATATCTGGGAACATATAACAACAATGCCGAACTAGGCGTCAATTAATTTCTGTTCAGTACATAAACCGGGACACCCCAGCGGATGGATATCAATCCTTGGCACTGTGTACCGGGAAGAAATGTGTGGAACTTGTACTGCTTAACAGTTAAAATTGCCGATTAACCTGACTACATAACGCCAGCCATATACGTTTAACCAGTGCAGTACGGTAAATTCTGGCGTTATGTAGTATAAAATGGAGGTAAACTATGGATAAGCAATATTATACAGCAGGAGAAATCGCCCGGATCGCCGGGGTCTCTCTGCGCACTATACGCCACTACGACACCAAAGGACTGCTGCCCCCTGTATCCCACTCGGATACAGGCTACCGCTACTACGACAAAAGTTCTCTGGCTCTGCTGCAGCGGATCATGATGCTGAAATACTTGGGCTTTTCCCTGGAACAGATCCAGCACCTTATTGCCGCCCAGGAGGCGCACGCCCTGGATCAGGAAGCGATCCTGGCTCAGCAGAAGAGCCTGCTGCTGGAAAAGAAAAAGCATCTGGAACTGCTGGTTTCCACTATAGAACTGGCACAGCACAGCGCCCAGGAGGACAAGTGGCAGGTGCTGGTACGCTGCCTGAATTTGCTGACCAGCGACGAGAAAGTTCTGGAGCAATATCAGAATCCCGAAAATCTAAACCGCCGGATCAATATCCACAATTATTCCACCAGTTCCCAGGGTTGGATGGAATGGGTATATGAGCGGCTGGCCCTGCAGCCGGGGGAGACTGTGCTGGAACTGGGCTGCGGCACAGGTCTGCTCTGGATGGAACGAACCCGTCTGCTGCCGGAGGGGCTGCACCTGATCCTCACGGACCGCTCCGAAGAAATGCTGGAACAGACCCGTCAAAACCTGGCCCCCTATGAAAAAGAACTGGCGGCCCGACAAATCCTGGTTGAGTACCACGTTCTGGATGCCAATACCCTGGAACTGCCCCCGGCCTCCTATGACCGCATCATCGCCAATCACATGTTGTATCACGTAGAGCGCCGGGATGCCTGTCTGGCCGCCATCGCCCGGGCGCTGACACAGGATGGCACTTTCTACTGCTCCACCGTGGGAGACACTCATATGGAAGAATTGCACCAGCTGGTCATCGACTTTGATCCCCGAATCGAGATGCCGTTTCAGAACCTGACCGGAGGCTTCCATCTGGAAAATGCCGAGCCCCAACTGCTTAAGCACTTCTCCCATGTGGATCGCCAGGATCAGGACAACGACTTAATCGTGGATGATCCTCAAGCCATCTATGACTATATCTATTCCTTCCCTGGCAATGCCTCCCTGATCCTGGAGCAGCAAGGCCGAAAACTGATGGCAGTGATACAGGATAAACTGAGCCGTGAAGGGGCCATGTTCATCCACAAGTCCACAGGAATGTTTATCTGTAAAAAATAGCGAGGCGCAGGCCAGATAGAACTCATAAAATACAGTTTGCCATAAAACATAAAAACACTTTCTGTCCAAAACAGGCAGAAAGTGTTTTTATATAAGTATTTTGCCGTCTCTATTGTACCAGATCCAGGTGCTGTACGGTGCCCACATTGCCGTTCTCATAGAGAAAGATACCGGTGCTGCGGAGATAGCCGTTGTCCTGACCATTGCTGCCCTTCAGGGAGAAATCCGTGGCTGTGTTCTGTAAACAGATAGCTCCCACTCCCTTGTCGCCCAGCGTGTAAAGGCTGTCCGTGCCGTCAGGGTTCTTGCACCAGATCTTCAACTTGGACCAGATGCTGTCATTCTCGTCAATCCAGCCGTTGCCGTCCTCGTCATAGGCCGACAGGTCCTGGAAACCATTCCCGCTCTGGGGACCAAAGAGTTCGCTGCCGTCATTGATGACCCCGTCGCCGTTCTTATCCAAAGCCAGATATCCGCTGCCTGCGCCCAGCATGGAGACATTGTCCTCCTCGCCGTCCGCATCTATGTCGAACCGGAACTTTTGGTCACTCAGAGATGCCGCGTCCGCATCAAAATTTATGACCAGCGGATCACAGGTCTTCTGCAAAGCCGACAGATTCAACTCCTGCCGATAAGCCTGGGTAAAACTCCTGCTCATACTCAGATCCACATTGAAGTTGATCTCCCTGCCGTCCGCTGTCCGCACCGTACCCACGGAGGAAAACAGCATATTTTCCTGTTCGGAATAATACTCTTCCGCATTGAAGGACAACACCTTCATATTAAAGGGCTGCAGCTGCAAGGTGGCATTGCCGTTCTGGGTATTTTGACCACTCTGATCACTGTTATCCGCTGCGGAAAGATTTTCATCCTCCCCCATAAATCTGCGGGTCTTGTCGTCGCCAAAGAGCAGCATAAAGATATACCGCATGGTATAATTGCGCAGCTTGCCCATTGCGTTGTCGGAACCGCTGCGCAGCTGCACTCTGCCCGTCCTTCTCATACTCTCCACCCGCTCCCGCAGATCCAGAACGCCGCCTGTGGTGAGAACCTGACTCTGTTTGCCGCTCTCGTTGTTCTTGCCCTGATTCTGGGTGGTCTGTCCCTTCATATTTCCCATTTCCGACTGCTGTCCGGCCACGCCGGCGCCGGTGTTTGTTCCGCCCTGCACATAATCCTTTAGTACAAAGCGGCCATAGCTTGTTCTTGAAGCCTTAAAGCTTCTGGCGGAATCCATTCCTATTGTACTTGATTCAATTCGCAAACGCCCCTCGTTTCCAGTTCACTTTTTTGCCCGCACTTCCATGATTTCCCCCCGGCTTGCGCTTACCGGTGATGCGCCCCTGCGCATAGGCAAAAAAGGACGGCACGACACAAGGATCTCCATATCCCCATAACAATACCATCCGTGGTGACTATATGTTAGTTTACAAATGCTTTGGCCAAAAGCGTTTGTATTATACTTATCGTCAAGGCTAATGAAAAATTTACCTCTTAACCGGGATTTCATTTATGATTGCACGAAACGACTATGGAACATCCGGTGATACAGACTTTTTCCGGTTGACAGGCATTAAAAAAAGTGATACACTGCGCAGTGTGTCACTTGGTCAAAAAGTGCGGTATGCGGAGCCTGCGAAAACGCGGAACTCCTAATAGTCATAGAGAGCGCGAGACGGGAATCGAACCCGCGACCCCCTCCTTGGCAAGGAGGTGCTCCACCGCTGAGCCACTCGCGCAAATATACAGGTTCCTACCTGTGTTTTTCACGGTCTGTTCCGTGAGAGCGGGTGATGGGAATCGAACCCACGTATCCAGCTTGGAAGGCTGGTGTTCTACCATTGAACTACACCCGCATGGAAAACGGCAACTACTTATCTGTCACAACATTGGTTATTTTACATGCCCAGACCGGGATTGTCAATAGTTTTTTTATAATTTTTAAATATTTCTTCAATATACATATCAGCCCGCTCTCAGTTCCAGGTCCGACACCACCCTATTTTTGCCGTTGCGCTTTCCGTAATACAGGTTATCGTCCGCATGGGTAATGGTGTGGTCAATCGTGTTGCCGCCCTGATGCAGGGCCACGCCGATGGTAATAGAGCAGTGTATGGTCTGCCCTTTGACGCCAAAGGCAAAACTGCTCACCTCCTGCCGGATGTCTTCTGCAATCCGGCGGGCCTGCTCCACATCCCCCCGGATGATCAGCAACATCTCCTCGCCTCCCCAGCGGCAGGCATGTCCCTGCTGCCCCACATGCTCCCGGGCCATCCGGGCAACTTCCCGCAGCACCAAATCTCCCGCGTCATGACCGTAGGTGTCATTGATCTTCTTGAAGTCGTCAATATCGCACATGACCAGGCAGAAAGGGGCCTCCTCCTGGGAATCCTGCGCATCGCTCAGGAAATTGTGCATACTGCGGCGGTTATACAAACCTGTCAGAGGATCAACATTGGCCATGGTATCCAATATGGCATTCTGTTTCTGTAACTGATTGGTGGCCGTCTGCATCTCCACCAGAAAAATCGCGGTGACCATAAACAGGAAACCAAAATTACAAAAAGTATTGAAAATATAGACGCCCAATTCCACAGCCTCCGGGATATCCAGCTGATAGACAGGGCCAAAAAACACGGAGAGCAGCCGGCAGCTGACAAAGGATCCAAAAGCGATCAGGCCCAGTATGGTGGCAATAGTATACCGGCGCTTATCTTCAATCAGGGCATGGCACATATAATAGCCAAAGGGAACCAGGGCGATCACATACTGCGGAAACCCAAAACGCCAGCCAATGCAGATGGTAGCGGCAAACGACTGTACGATTATCTCCAGATAAGTGGCGTAGAACACCCCTCGCATGTCTCCGTCCTGTCGGATCACCACAAGGCAGATTATATAAGTGGTCACACTGCCAATATTTATAAGCACCATTGGAAGGACTTGTAAAAAACTAAAGAGAGCCACCAGGCATACATGAACCATGCCGATGGCGCTGATAATCAGGCTGTATTTAAATTTTGCCGATTCCGCTCCTCGCTTTAATATGTTTTTTATGGGGTCAACAATCATCATAGGAATACGCTTTCTAAAACTTCTGTTCCGGCCTCTGACCAATCGTAAAACATATATGTATTATAAAACAAATTCCCTATTTTGTAAATCACAACCTTTATTTTAGTCCGCCCATTTCCCTCTATCCATAATACCATTCCAGCAGAAGCTGCACCACCCGGTTGTAACTGAGCACCCCGTCGCTGACGCCAAAAGCCTTCAGGCTGGTATCCCGCAGCACGTCCGACACTTTGTCCACCGTCTCTGTGTCGATTAATGCCCTGCCATTGATCCGCTCCCACTCCCGGTCTGTCACAAATATATTATCCGCCTGCACCAGCGGCGATATCCGGGGCTGAGCGAGATATGCTTCCCGGTCTCCGCCCACGGCTTTATAGAAATCGTTGTCCAGATAATTCAGCACCGACAGATACCCGCTGTACTCAAACATGGAATCCTCGGACTGGATACAGGCCAGGAAGCTGATAAAGTTGGCCTCATCCTCATAGATATAGCCCCGCAGGTGGGCCAGTTCGTGGCAGAAGGTATCCGGCTTATTCATAATATACATCACATTGTTATAGTTTGCCTCCATGGAAAAAGGAAAATAATAGCCCTGCATATGCTGCTGGCAGAAGAAATCCGAGGCCGCAAAGGGCTTGGGATGCGGGTAATAACCGTCCAGCTGTCCATAGCTTTGCCCCAGCTGCCGCATGGCACGGATGGCCGCCTCCTGCATATCCCGGGCGCTTCCATTGTATACAGCAGTTCCATCATCGTCCCGCTCTATCTCCTGGGCGAGGGCATTGCACCGCTCCACCACCATATTGCGCAGTTCTATGAGTTCATCCAATGTATGTGTTTTTCTGGCATTGGGAAAGTACTGTTCCGAAAAAGTACTGGCTTGATACAGCAGAGAACAATTCAGCGTCATAACGGTACATACAGAGAGCAGCGTCCAGGCAAAAAAAATATAGTAGCACCTTATCCAAAGGGGGCATGTGGGAGATATATCGGCATTGCGGCTTCTTGCGGCCGGCGCTGTCACTCCCCGGACCAACAGCGCCAATCCCAGCGCCAGCGCTACACACACTACAGCCACGCCGAGGGCCAGCATCCATTCCCCCACAGAAAAGGGAAAAATGTCCATAAAACGTCCATAAGTGTTTACCCAAATGGGGAAAACATGCCGGATATACCAGTCCCCCAACCCCGGAACCACACCCGCCGCCAGATTTACCAGCACCACCAGCAACGCCCATACACCATATATTTTCAAGGCCCTATGTATCTTTTTCTCCTTTTTGTGTCCCATCTTCGTCCACCTCCGGCCGCAGCTTGATCTTCGCCTTTTTCCAGATGCCCAGACGATACAGCAGGTACAGGATCACGGCAGAAATCCCGTTGCTGACCACCACGGAGTACCACACGCTGCGTACACCCATGTGGAGCAGATCCCCGCATACCCACAGAGTCAGGAAGCGGAACACCCACAGTCTGCTGGCATCCACTGCCATGGTCACCTCGGTATGCCCCGTACCCTGAAACAGCCCCATGCTGGTGTTGTACACTCCGTTGGTGAAACACCAGAAGGCCATAATGCTCAGGAAATCCGCCGCCATGGCAATCACCTCCATATCGTCACTGAATATGCTGACTATGGCGGTGGAAATCGACTTTCTTGATAATATCATACCACTTATAAACAAAAATACAACACAAATGCGCCGGGAAATCTTATAGCCCTGCTCCGCTCTGTCCTGCTGCCTGGCTCCGATGTTCTGTCCCACGATGGTGGCGGTAGCCGATCCGATACCGTTGCTTGGCAGAGTGATCATGCTGTTGATCTTATTACCGATGCCGTAAGCCGCCATGGCCTGGGTGCCGTAGGCGTACACATTGCGGCTCATGAGCAAAAAGCCCAGCTGCATGGTACTGCCGCCGATGGCGGAAGGCAGACCAATCTTCAATATCAGCTTCAGCTTCTCTTTCTCGAAATGCATATATTTCCTGCTGATGCGGAGTTCCTTCTCCGGTCTGGTCAGCAAAAATGTAGCCACTGCAGCCGGAACCATCTTGGCAAACAGGGTAGCCGCCGCCGCACCCCCGGCCCCCAGTTCAAGTCTCATGATTAACAGGGGATCCAAAAACAGGTTCAGCACGATACCGCCCAGGTTCAGGAACATGGGACGCACCGTGTCCCCCTGGGCCTGATGAATAGCCGAAAACAGATTGATCACAAACAGAAACGGCATATCCCATATCACGATCCGCAGATACATCAGGCTATGCTTATAGGTCTCCGCGTCCGCCCCCAGCCAGGTCACGATACCCGGTGTCGCAAGGAAGCACACAGAAGTACATACCAGCGCAAAGAGCATGGCCGCCATAAAAATCTGGTTTGCCATCTTCATGGCTTCTTCCTTTTTGCCTGCACCAATGTACTGTGTCACCAGCACGGAACCGGCCACAGTGATACCACCGCCAAAATTGATGATAATGTTCTGAACCGGCGTCACCAGGTTGATGGCCGCCAGCTGAGCCGTTCCGATCTGGCCCAGCCAATATGTATCCGTCAGATTATACATGGTCTGGAGGAAACTATTGATGACCACCGGGATGGCCAGTGACAGAATCGCATGTACCATATTGCCGTGCAGAATCAGTTCCCTGTTTATTTTTTTACCACTTGCCCGCATAAAATCACCTCTATAAATTATATGTATTGTAGCACAAAAATCCAGTACTGTCCGCTGAATTATTATCTGATTCCCCCAAAAGCGCTCTTTTTTTGCCATAAAAAGAGCTGTGGGAAAATCCCACAGCTCCGCATTTCTTAAACACAATCCATTATTCCCAATTCATATACTCCTTGTAATCGGACCAGATATTGCACACCCAGGTTTTGCCTTGGTTAAATACAATCTCATTGCCGCTCTCGTCAAAGTAGCGAGTGCGCTCATCCGCATTATCCCGGGACCAGGTACCCTTGATTACTCTGCCGTTGGTAAATACGTATGCTTCGTTGCTGCCATAAGTCGTAAAGAACAGGTAATCGTTATTATCTCTCACAAGACCATCGCAAACCTTAAACACGATATTGCTGACAGTTAACTGCTCGTTGTTCATCTCGTCGATCTGCTTGCCGTCATACTGATAGCGATAATAAAGGCCGTCTTCCTCATTGTACTCAAACCACGGCCGGGCATTGCCATAACCGCCGGAATTGCTGTTGCTGCCGCCGGGATATACCTTGACGGCACTGGGCTTATCCGCATATTCCGCACGATGTCCGTCGTTGGCAAACAGGAATGCCCCCTGGAAATCAGAATCATATTCCTTGTCGTAGCCATGACGCTCCACAGCCTTGTTATAACCATCAATAAGCATATATCCTCTGTACTCGTCCTTATAGCCTGGTCTGTCCAGCCTGGTGAATGCCTCTGAAGACGGGTTATGTATACCGGTAAGCGCCTGACTTATGTTGTCCACCTGATCGCTTTTCAGCAAATCCTCCACATAGGGAATGGCCAGACCCCAGTTACAATAAATGGCATCCAGGCCCATAGCCTCGTACACATAATAATCACGGCTGCTACGCACAGGCCCTATGTGATCCAGATCATCATAGTCCTCAAAGAAGGCCATCAGACGAGTAATCCGTCCCTCCACAGGCGCTTCATAGATGATGCTGGCCCGGGAAATACCATATTGAGGCATAGCTGGCTTATTGTTGGGAATCATCACTGCCATGCTGCGGCGGCGGGCAATTGTCTCGTCCTTCCACTCACCGGTCAGATAACTCTGCATCTTGCCGTCCACCACTGTTCTGTCTCCAATCGTTGTCGTGGCCGCCACAGGAGCCTCGGAACTATCCGGCACCTCTACACTGTCCGAAACCTGAGAGTCCGAAGGCGCTGTGCTTTCCTCAATAGGTCTGGCCAAAACGTCTGAACCGGGAGTCCCCGTAGGCTGCTCCTCCGGTCCTCCGCAGCCTGCCAGAATGCAGGCCGTCAACAAAACGGCGCTCATTAACTTTATTTTTTTCATCTGTATCAATTCCTTTCCTAATTTAGAGTTCCGCATTTCCCCTACATGCACACATTCCCGGTGAACATAATCATGCCGCTTGGGCGGCCTGCTTTTGTTCAGTGTACATTCCGGGGATATGCTGTTTTAGAGTTCCGCATTTCCCCTGCATGCACACATTCCCGGTGAACATAATCATGCCGCTTGGGCGGCCTGCTTTTGTTCAGTGTACATTCCGGGGATATGCTGTTTTGGAGTTCCGCATGTATCCCCTGACTGTTTAACTCCATTTACCTTCCCTATTGTATCGCTAATTCTTTTTTTTGTCCACTGTCTAAATCTTAATTTTTATGAAAGATTTTGTTATATATGGGTATTATTGTATTTCATTCACATCAATCAGAAAGCGCAGCACATACTCGCGCTCCATGGGATAGCAGTACTCAGGGGCTGTGGCTGGGCCGCAGCTGCCTGTGCCTATGCCCATCTGGAAGGCCGAAATGGTAACATAGGTTCCCGTGCCCTTCTCGTCCTCCCGGTGCTTCATGGATAGCAGCTGACGGTCACTGTAGGGCTTGATCCCCAATTCATAAGGGCGATCTACGGCCCGAAAACTGACTCTCAGCTTTCCGTCGCTGACGCTGGCCCACTGGCAGTCACAGCGGTTGCCGCTCTCCTGGGGGCGAATGTTGGGTTCCGTCATGTCCCTGACTCGGCAGGAGACCATGCCGATCTGAGTATGCTCTTTCATATCCGCGTAAGACTCACCGTTTCTTCCATAATATGCCACATTACAAAAACTCTCGTCCAGTCGGAAAGCCTTGCCGAACCGGGGCAGATATCCGCTTCCCCGCTCACAGCGAAGCCTGCTGGTGACCAGGATGCCCTGGCTGCAGTACTCATAGGTATCCGCGCAGAGAAAGCTGCCTGCTTTACAGCTGATGCGGGTCCTCACCTTCAGCTGCAGTTCTGTGCGGTGGATGTCCAGCAGTTCCTCCCGCTGATCCGTAAATTCATTCACCCCGCAGCGCCGCAGCAGGTTCACGTCATTGTCCGTAGGAGCCCGGAAAAGGATGGTGTAGGGATCCGCCGCCGCCAGCCGAGTTTCTCCCAGATAAAGATTGGGGCGTCCGTTGTCCTCCTGCAGAATGGGCGGCAGCGGTTTCTGGCTGCTGCGGGCAGGTCTGGGCAGCGCCGCTTCCCGCAGAGTGATCTGCTCCACTGCCACCTCTCTGCCTGTATTTTTTTCCACAGTGGTGACTGTGAGCAGCAGTTCCTGGCGGGAATCTCGGTATATTCGCCGATATCCCTCCTCCGACCGCTTCTCGGGCGGCAGAATGCGGATGCATTTTCTCTCCAGCGGCCCCACCATGGGCACCACCTCCGTCTCCCGTCCGTCACTCCATTGACAGCGCAGCACAAAGCGGCTGCCGGGGGTAAAGCCCGTGGTGTTGAATATCTCGTACAAATTTCCCTCTACATGCGTCACACGGATGGGCCGGTAGAGAAACCGGGCGATCCGGGCGCCCGTAGAGGGGGTCCTGTCCGGATAAAAAATGCCGTCCACACAGAAGTTGCCGTCATGTTCCCATTCTCCGTGGTCTCCGCCATAGGTATAGCTGCCGTCCGGGTGCAGCACCGCATGGTCAGCCATTTCCCAGATGCAGCCTCCCATGAGGTTGTCATACCGATAGATCTCCCTCCAGTAACTCTCCGCATTGCCGGGACCCACCCCCATGGCATGGGCATATTCGCATAGAAAATAAGGCCTGTCGCACAGCTGGGACACATTGCGGACGCCTTCCCCCACCTGACGCACATTTTCCACAGAAGGATACATCTCGCTGCCCACATCGTAGGCCCTGCGCCGGGTGTGAATCACGCCCTCATAGTGGACGGGCAGGTTTGTTCTTTTTTTCAGATAGCTATACATCTTATCCGTATTGCAGTAGCCGCCGGATTCGTTGCCCAGACTCCACATGACGATGGAAATATGGAGTTTATCCCGGTGGAACAGTCTGCGGGCACGATCCAGATAGTGCAGACGCCAGGCCGGATCGCCGCTGATGTGGCTGTAATTGGGCGGCAGTCTGTGGGAAAAGCTGCCATGGGTCTCCAGATCGGCCTCGTCCACCACATAGATTCCCTGCTCGTCGCAGAGTTCCAGCAGATAGGGATCCGGCGGATAGTGGGATGTCCGTATGGTGTCTATATTGTACTCCTTACAGAGGGATATATCTTTTTCTATCTCCTCCGGCGTCATGGTATAGCCGCCTGTAGGGCTGGTGTCATGATGATTCACGCCGTGGAGCTTTACCGGTCGGCCGTTTAAACGGAACACTTTTCCCTCTGTGGTCACATGTTTAAAGCCCACCCTCTCCCGTACACAGCAGCTCTCCGTCTCGATAAACAGATCGTACAACACGGGTTCCTCCGCGTTCCACTCCCGGACGGAGAGTTCGGGAAAACGCACCTGAGCCACATGTTCCCGGGAATGTCCTTCCTGGCTTATGTCGAGGCCATGTCCCGCCAGGGTAAAGCGCACCGGGCCGTCCTCATACAGGGTAGCGGTGACAGTCGCGTCATATACTGCCCCCGGCATTGGGGTCATTCCGCCCTGTCCGTTCCTGCAGATCTCAGTCTCCCAGGCCACATCCCAGATATCGCTCTCCTCGCAGACCCGCAGCAGCACATCCCGAAAAATACCGTTGTTGCGGAACATATCCTGACACTCCAGGTAGGAACCGTTGCACCACCTGTGTACCACGGCCAGCAGTTCGTTTTCCCCCTGACACAGAAACTCCGTCACATCAAACTCCGCCATGTTGTGGGAGCCCTCGGAATAACCCACAAAACAACCGTTTACATACAGGTCCACACAAGCGGCAACCCCTAAGAAGGAAATCTCATGCCTTTTTTCGGGATCTTGTACCTGAAAAAAGCGCCTGTATACGCCCACAAAATTGTACTCCTCACCGGGGTCTTTGCGCCGGGGAGTGTTGCCCTGATCCGCGCCCACCCAGGTGAAAACCGGACCCACCTTGCCCACCGTGGGGATCCGGGGCGGCTGGAAGGGAAACTGGTAACGGGTGTTTACATAGAAGGGCCTGTCATACCCCTGGAACTGCCAACAGCCGGGCACGGCTATCCGATCCCACTCCACCTTCTCCGTGTCCAAAATGGCGGGCATCCGGGATGGCTTTGCATAGAAATGAAAATCCCAATTGCCGCTTAGACAGGACACCTTGGGGGACGCATAGCGCTTATGGCGCAGGCTGACCCGCTCTGCCTGCTCCCGATTCGGATAGGGGATAAAGTAACTTCTGGGGGCCAGTCTGTTTACGGCCAGCGTTTCAAAAGAGTGGTAGTTGTCCTGATTGATAATATATTGCATGGTCGTATCCCTCCTATTTTTAGTTCCGCATGTTCCGCATGTTCCACAACAGTCTCTATATTATCCCATCATAAAATAGGTTTCGCCGCCCAGCAGGCGGAAGAAAAAATAGGCCCCGCACCAGATCTGGTAGAGCAGTACCAGCCCGGCCAGAATGTAAGCGGCGCGAATCAGAATCAGCCGAACCTGCCTCATGGGTTTTTCCTCCCGGGCCGGCAGCATAATGTCTATATTCCGCAGGGACAGCCATTTGACCAGGCTCACCGCATACAGCCAGAAGATGGCAAAAAGATAACCCCACAGAAAATTTCCGTCTCTGGAACGTCCGCCTGTCTCCACCAGAAGCAGGGCCTCCGCAAACCCAACCAACGTCATCAACCAGGCGAAGAGGTATGTGCGTCTTAGACGAAACAGATATATGTCCCCAGGCCGGACGTTTTCCCTGACCGCTCCCGGTCGTCGTCCGGTTACGGCCAGCACACTGGCCCCCAGCACCACCAGGGGAAAAGCCAGTGAACAGAGCACCGCCAGCTTGGGCCTGTCGGCGTGCAGGGAGAAAGTGTACCAGGGGTCAAAGGTCATGCCATTGCCCGTGTCCTCCCCAAACAGCACCATGTTCTGCCACAGCACTACGCCGCAGGCGGGCAGCACCGCCGATCCCAATAGGAATACCTGTATAAAACGTACTTTATGACACAGATCCCACAGCAGCTTCAAAGCCAGCGCCGGGGCAAAGACTGTAAGAAAGCTGGGCTTAACGCCGGTACATACCACCAGGAGCAGGGCAAAGACAAACCATTGCTTTACCGTAATTTTTTCCCGGTAATTCTCCTCCAGCTTCTGGTAATACAGCAGCGCCGCCAGCGCAAGCAGCCGCATACACAGGTAGGTGGAGTTGTGCCACAGATTGCCGGACTGGTAACTCACATAGCGGTAGCTGCCCGCCCATTTCAGGTAAAAGGGCATCACCAGGTTCAGCGCCAGTGCCGCCGCCATGGTGGCCCAGCTTCTCCTCTGCATACCGGCCATGCGGCGCAGCAGCAGTTCTGTCAGCAGCAGGGAGGCCACCGTCACCGCCGCCAAAAACAGGGCTATCCCCACTGTAGTCCTGCCACACAGGTAGTACAGCGCCTGATAGGCATAGGCGGTAAAACTGTAGTACCAGCCGTCCTCCACGATCATGCTGATATGGTAGGGCAGGTCGGATTGGAAGTAACGGTTGTCATAGTCCAGGGGCTGAACCGACTGCATATAATATAGATAGAGACAAGCTGCGCCATACAGCGCCGTCAAGACCCACATCGCCCACTGGCCACCGCCAATTTCACCTTTTATTCTTTTTTTCTTTGTCTGCTTTATATTGTTTTCCACTGCCGCACTCCCTGTCACAAAATTCTGTTTCCCTCTCCCATAACCTTTTCACCGGCCTGCTTTCCGGTTTTCCCATCCGGGACTTTCACTCATGTACAGTATATCCGTTTCTTTCATGAAAATCAATGACAAAAGGGGGTGACTCTCCCCCTGCTGGAATGATATATAAAAGTACGGGGTAGAATATCTGCTGCTCCAGTGGAAGAGCGGCGATTACACTTATGGCGGGGATGATCCGTACTGGTACGTGTTCCAGAGAGAATCCTAAGAAAAAGCATGGATGAGTAGGGCTGTAACAGTGAAGCCTGCCCGTATCCTTTTTATATCAGGAGACAGGGCAGGCTTATTTTTGATAGTATCTCAGAGACGAAATTTTGGAACTAATCTTCCAAATACCGATTGGCGCAATATCACAGGCGAAACCGGAGTTTGGCCAAGCTAAACTCCAAATATGCATGTAGAGGTAAGTTATGCAGAATCTCCGGGGCCCTACCGGATCTCCCATACAACCGTGACAGTATCCGAGACCTCAATATCATCCGGCTCAATATCCAGATCGTAGCTTGCGCTCAACGGAGCCAGCAAGTTCTCAATCTCTTCACTTGTCAACATCTCGCCGCTCATCGGGCGCGCTTCAAGATTAATCTGCCCCCACGAATAATCAATGCTCTGGATATCTTTGAGTTCCACACCCGCGGCCTGAGTCAAAACGGCTGCCTTCTTCTTCGCGTCAGTCACCGCCTTACCCACAAGTTCATTCTTTACCGCCTCCTGATCCTTCACGGTATAGCTGAGTTTAAATTTCGGATTAATCGGGCAGTGCGCAAGCGCATAGAGGATCTTTCCAAGCCGCTCATTGTCGGACGCAAACTCCACCTTCATCTGATGCTGGAATTTATATCCCACAAATCTCTGCTTATAACTGCCATCCTCATTATACCTCTCATATTCCGTGTCCACTTTAAAGTTCAGGGTCTTAAGTTCTGACCGCTCAAATCCAAAACCCGCGAGAATGTCCCTTAAACACTCCGTGTCCTGGGCCGAGTGCTGGAGCATTTCACTGTACTCGGGATATATCCCCTCCAGTGATATGGCGATTCTTGTCGTATCCGGCCTTAACCTTATCTGCCCTTTGCCTGTTACGCGAATTGTTCTCATACTGCTCATAATCTGCCCCTTTCTTATAGTGTTACTTTATGCCTGGCTTTTTTCCAGACATCCTTTATTTAATTGTTACAGCCTTTACATAGCCTGCATAGTCATAACACAGGTCACAATAAATCATTACTGATTATAAACACCTTTTCCGCTTTCAAATTTCGTTGTCGGTAACTGCTGTAAGAGAACCATCTAAGTTAGGAAGATTTCCTTTTTCTATTTATACCGCTTGGCTTATCCAGTGTCAATTCCCCATATAGTGTCATGTACAACTTTGTCATTTTGCAAAAGGTGCAAAAATACGGCGTTAGGAGCTTGCTCTGATTTCAGGCAGAAGCGGTCACCCCTCCCAATTCAATGCGCCATACACCGTCTCCAGCAGGATCTGGGGCATAAAGGGCTTTGTGATATAGTCCTCCACCCCCAGCTTTCTGGCTTTTTCTATGGCAGTCAGTTCCTTGGTAGCTGTCATAACTCGTCCACCATTTTCAGCATAATCTCCACGATCTGAGGGGCAAACTGTGTCCCCTTCCCTGCCAGCAGTTCGTCCCTTATCACTTCCTGGGGAAGAGCCCTTCGATAACTTCTGTTTGACGCCATGGCGTCATAAGCATCCGCTACGCCGATAATCCTGGCATGTTCCGGCGTATTGTCCCCCACAAGGCCGTTGGGATAGCCTTTCCCGTCATAGCGCTCGTGGTGGAATTTCGCCCCGGTCGCAATCATCTGATCCTTGGTAAAGGCTTTTAATATATGGTATCCGGAAACCGGATGTAATTTTATAAAAGCATATTCTTCTGGGCCATGGTGCTGGCGCCGATAGCCAGGGCATCCTTTCTGGCGTTCTGATAAAATGTGGTCATTATGTATGCCGACAAAAAAGCCAGCGCCGCCAGCGTCACGATTATGGTGATAAAAAAATGCTTTTTGTTTGTTTTCATCTCAAGTCCATCCCTGATTTCTTTTGCGGCCCATATTATGGTTTCAAATCACTGTTCTTCATATAGAAGAGAAACTTTACTAAATCATATATACTGATATAAGAATAACAGAAATGCTGTCGGCAGCGCAACATATAAAAACAATTAAAGCGAAAAAGGCAGACTTTTAGTCCTGCCTCCTTCTGTCTATTTTCTCAGAGTTCCCCATATTCCAAAACCAGTGTCTCCTTTTCCCCGTCAGGACAAACGTAGACAAACCTTACCATAGAATCCTTACAGGCCCAGAAAAACGGCTCCGTACAGGCAATGTCAAACCCTGCCTCTCCGCTGATGGTATCTGTCAGCACAATACTCTGAAAACAGGCTGTTTGATTCATCTCCAGCACTTCCAGCTGTCCCTGCAGAATCCGGTGCAGTTCTTTCTTCGTAATCGGGTCTTCCAGAATCTGCCTGTAGCGAAAGCAGGAAGCTGTATAACGATTGGTATTAATGATTCTCTCCATGTATTCTTCCAGTTCTTTGGGCAGGATCTCTTTGACCGCAACCCTTATTTCCCGTTCCGGATTCTTGTGAATCTGTACGATCAGGGAGGAAAGCATCCGCGAAGTTATAATTATAAAATCCTCTCCTCCATTAATTTTTAGCATAAATTCCCGCATTACAATCCCCTTACTCAGAAATGTCTCTCCCGGATCAATTCCTGTGGATTTCTAAAGTCATATCCTTTCATTTTTACCCGTTTTCTAGGCGATTGCGAAACTCCCTTTCTGATAACAGTGGATGGGCAATATATACAAAATAAGGGCGACTTGCCACTGCGTCGGAGCCCGTTTTTGTATATATTGACCAGCCACGTCACTTGCAGACAACCTTTCACAATTGCCTGTTACCCGTTTTCCGCGCTCCGGAGACGTTCCACCAGCGCATCTTTTGCAAAGCGGCTCATAATTACGAGTGTGATAAAGACAGGTACGATGGTCAACACGCCGCCATAGGCGAGGGCAAGCCCCGTGGGGAATCGAAATGCCATATAGAACGCGCCTCCCCTATACAGCATCCCGCAGAGTACATATCCGCAGAGTGTGCCGACGGTCATGGTCACGCCCACAGCGGCCAGTACCAGCAGCAGACTCTCCCCCAGCAGCATCTTTCGAATCTGCCCTTTGCCCATGCCGATGGATTCCAGCATGGCAAGTTCCTGCCTGCGGGTGACGATATTTGTGATCAGTGTGTTCATCATACTCAATATACTGAACATCATGATGAATACCGCCAGACCGCTGATGGCGCCGAACATCTGATCCGCATTCCGGGAATAAGCCACCCGGCGCTCCGCCAGGGTTTCCAGACCCAGTTCCGCTCTCTTTGCAACCAACTGTTCCAGCGCATCTGCCACCATGGATTCCTTGTCTGCCGATACCGCCACCAACAAATCGGTATTCAGGCTGTCATACTCCACCAATTCCAGGATGGCCTGTTCAGGCATCAAAAACCATCCCTCCAGGCCATTGTGCTCCAGCGCAAAACGGTAATCTACAATCCCCAGAATCGTAACCTCCCTTTCTGCCGTCTCGTTGCCGTCATAGTAGTGCAGCGTAATTCTGTCGCCCGGCCGGAACTGCCATCCATAGACTTCCTGGACGGTGTCGTTGTCTGTGGTCAGAATGTAATCGCCGCTCATCAGCTTGTCATAGTCTGCGCTTCCATCCTCCAGATATTGTCCGATCTGATCTGTCTCCTGTGCTGTCAGCGGATAAATCACATCATTGCTGCCATATTCATCCCGCTGGGGAAAATCAAAACGTACCCCAAAATACTTAACCTGATCCACCCTTTCCACACCTTCCAGAGCAGTAATATCCGCAATCAACTCCCCGTCCATAGGATTCAGGGCCTGCAGGCCGCTGACACCGTTTTCACTCAATTCAATCGCCGCCGGGGTATAATAAATATTGAATTCCGCATTCCGAAAATATCCCTGTCTGGCAAAATTGTCCTTATTAAAAGAGGACATATAGGTGGCTGCCGTCATAAAGAGAATGCCGCCCAGCCCCAGAGACAACATGGTAATGACTGCTTTTTTCTTATTTTTGGAGAAATTTATGGTCGCCAGGCCCAGGGATGTCAGTCTGCGGCACAGCTTTCTGCCCCCCGTCCGCTTCATTTCGTCCTGAGGCACATAGCGCAGCGCCTCCATGGGCGAGACAGCTGCGGCTATCCTGGCGGGTCTGTGCACGGAAATCATGGTGATCACATAGATCACGGCAAATACCACTATCAGGATTGTCAACATATTGCCCACACTGAATCCGTCGGGGATAAGGACACAGCCCACCAATATGCCGATAGCCATGCCTATGGGAGCAGAACGGAGAAACAACATACTCCCCTCTCTGGAGACCATCTTTTTCATCTGCTTTCTGGTCATGCCAATGGTGCGAAGCTGCCCAAACTGGTGGATTCTTCCTATGACGGACAGGTAAAACACGCCGTAAATCACCAGCGTACACGCCAGCAGAATCACCGCCCCCACCAGTCCCCACAGCAATACAATCTGGGAGTCCGGTGCAAGGGAGTCCAGAAAGGCTTTGGAGGGATTCACATATTTCCTCTCTATTCCATGGTCCTGGCCAATCTGATACATCAGATTCTTACATTCCTGCGCCGACAGATAGGCTGCGTCAGATAATTTCGCATACACCTCATAGGGCTGACCGGCCAGCTGGCTGCCATGCTCCGCATACCCTCGGGAGAAAAATACGGAAAACTGCTTTGTCTCATCACTTCCTGCCAGAATTCCGGAGACGGTAAAGGTCTCTGCGCTGCCGTCATAAAAGGAAAAAGTCACTTTGCTCCCCACCTCGGGATCTATGCCCATCTTCCCGAGCATGGCGCTGCAGACAGCCACCTCATCGTCCTGTGTTGGCAGCGTTCCGCTCTCCAGCTGATCAACCCGGATCTCGTCAGACATGTCGCTGACATAGTAGGGCATAAGGCCAAAGCTCCCCATTTCTGTAAGCACTCCTGTCTTTACTTGGATCTGATAGGAGATTCGCTCATCCCTTTTCAGAGCCTCTGCCTGCTCCTTTGTCAGGTTATAGAAACCCACCTGCTGCCTGTGGGCCAGTTCTCTTCTGTTCCGCTCCTCCTGGCCCATGGAAAATGCCAGAATCCCCGTGAGCAGGGCCGATGCCAGGGCGATGGTAATCATCACGAAGATATTGCGCATACGGCTGGTTTTAAGACTCTCCCTGGACATCAAAGATATCATTTTGCTGGTCGTTTTTTTACTGTTCATATTACCCTCTTTTCTCGTTCCTTTTACACGATTTTTCCGTCTTCTATACGGATTCTTACATCCGCTTTCTCCGCAATCTCCGGGTTGTGGGTGATCATCACAATGGTCTGCCGGAATTTATCGGCGGTCATCTTCAGCAGGTCAATCACCTTGTCGCTGGTACGGCTGTCCAGATTGCCGGTGGGCTCATCTGCCAAAATGATGGCCGGCTTGGAGATCAGTGCCCTGGCGATGGCCACCCGTTGCTGCTGGCCGCCGGAAAGGTGGCTCGGATAGTTCTTCAGTTTTCCCTCCAACTCCAGGAACCGAACAATCTGCTCCAGGAACTTTGCATCCTCCGTCCTGCCGTCCAGACGCACGGGCAATACAATATTTTCATAGGCGGTGAGATACGGGATCAGGTTATAGTTTTGAAAAATAAAGCCGATCCGCTGTCTGCGCAGTACGGTGAGTTGTTCCTCATTCATCTTTTCAATATTCCTGTCTTCCACTGTCACGCTGCCGGAGGTGGGGGTATCCAGGCCCCCCAGCATATTCAGCAGTGTGGACTTTCCACTGCCCGATGTGCCTATGATGGCCACAAACTGTCCGTCTTCCACAGACAGGTTTACATTATCCAACGCCTTCACCAGGCTTTCGTCTTTGCCATAATACTTTTTTAGGTTTGCCGCTTTTAAGATTGTCATTTTATTTCTCCCTTCTGAATTAAGAGTCCCGCATATCCCCTGCCACCACACATTCAGGTGATCAACATCCGGTCGCTTCGGCGCCCTGATGTCGATCAGTGTGCTGTCCGGGAATATGCTGATTAAGAGTCCCGCATATCCCCCGCCTAAATCTAGAATACTTTTTTATTTGAATTTCGCAATGGGGATTGCTTAAACTAATATTATGACTGCATATTTTAAGATGAGCAGGCACTAAAATAGCCGGCTGCTCCTAATCATATATAGGAATCAACCGGCATTTCCACTCTGCAATTTGTATTTTGAATTTCATGCATAGATTATCCGATATATTGAAAAGTGAATTGCCTTGTCAAAAGTGAAGAGAATATATGCTTTGAGAGCATAACAGCATATCCGAAGCGGTAATGCAAGAAAAATTTAGGGCAGCGGCAGCAGAATCTTTAACCGGAAACAGTCCTTCCCCTGCCGGATCAGACACTGGCCGTCATATTTATCCACGGCCTGCCGGATATTTCTGATTCCGAAACCGTGCAGAAACTTATCCTCCTTGGAGGTTTTTTCGCAGTCCGTCTCACCCGGCAGACAGTTGTTTTCCACCACCACAGACAACATATCCCGCACACACTCCGCCTTCACCGTGACCAGACGCTGCTCCTTGGGCAGCTTTAAGCTGGCCTCCAGGGCATTGTCCAGGGCATTGCCAAAAATGGTGCTTATATCTATGGGTTCCAGAAATCCGCCCTGCTCAAAGTGAATCACCGCAGAAAATTCAACCTGGTCCTCCTTGGCCTGCCTTGCCTTGTCCCGGATAATAATATCCAAAAACGCATTGCCGGTATGAATATAATCTTCGTACTCGGCAATCTGTCGGCGCAGGTTCGCAGCCATCTGCCGGGTCTCAAAGCTGTCCTGCCTCTCCAGCAGCAGAAGGTGATTTTTCATATCGTGATACAGCCTCCGCACGGTCTCCTCCGACTTCAGCTTCTCCTCATAATAGGCGTACTGCTGCTGAAGCTGCCGGGCTTCACGGGCCGTCTGTTCCGCGCGGCTCATATAGGCGATGAGGGAGACACCCACCAGGCTCCCCAGAATAATCACCACACACAGCGGATATACGATATAGTTGGCCTGGGTGATAAAAAATATGGTGGTAAATATAGCGGTGGTGGAAACCAGCATCACAACGTCCGCAATAAGCCAGCTTTGCTTTTCCATATTCTCTGAAGCGATCTGCTGCCGGTATCTTCTCAGAAAAAACCATGCCCCAACCCAGAACAACAGGCGCACTGCCTGAGACAGGGTGTAGATTGCCGTACTCAGCAGCAAAGTTTCCATACTCCAGTTCTGGCTTCCGCCTGAGTCATGGTTCGGGGACAACGCTTGACGGACAACAAAGAACAGGTCGCCGAACAGATTCTGCTGTAGAAAATTAACGGCTATTACTGTGGGATAAAAGATCAAAAAAGCCGTTACTTTCTTCTCCCATTTTCCCGAATAGAAAATTAATATATGGGCCGCAAATCCCACCAGAGCCAGGGAAATATTCCATGGGTCATTCAAAAAGATAATCACCGGGGCCAGATTCAAAAGTACCAGAAAGGCCAGCACTTTCAGCAGCCAGTGTCTCCTGGTGGGAATCACAACAGCTATCGCCTTATAGACAACAAAAACATATATAAAGTTCAGTACATAACACAGACTGTCCAGAATTGAAATTATGGTCTCCATTACAGTCTGTCCCCCCAATAGTCGGTCAGCTTCTCCATAACCAGCTTTCGCTTGGGCTGACTTATGGGTATGGTCTCTCCGTCCGTCAGGATGATCTCCAGCTTGCCCACCCGTTTTACAAAGAACAGATTCACCAGATAGCCGGAATGACAGCGGATAAAATGGGCATCCTCCAGTTCCGCCTCCAACTCCTTCATCTTTTTGTAAGAAATAATATCACCGCTGTCCGTATGTAACTTCACATTCCTGTTATAGGTTTCCAGATAGTGCAGAGTACTCAGGTCCACCCTGTGGCGCCCGTCCTCATTGGTCACCAGAATATACTTTCTGTCCTCCCGCCGGTAACTCTCCAGCCACCGGTCCAACTCCCTCTTCAGACGCACATACTTTATGGGCTTGATAATATAGTTTACCGCCTGGTACTCATAGCCTGCCAGCGCGTATTTTGTCAGGGAAGTCAGGAAAATGATGCTCACTTTCTCATCCTTGGCCCGGATGCGCTTTGCCGCCTCCAGACCGTTCATTACATCCATCTGAATGTCCAGAAAAATCAAATCCAACTCGATTTTTTCGCTTTCAATCAACTCCCTGCCATTACAAAACAGGGTGGTGCGGATCTCCGTACCGCTCTCTCGGGCATACTGCCCGATCATTTCCTCAAGTTCTGTGGCAAAAGCCTGCTCATCATCGCAAATTCCGATATTGTACATGGCTATCCCCCTGTGTATCATATTACCGTCAGGCTATGCTCTGCATGACTTATAAATTATTTATAATACTCCTCTGCCATATCCAGTTCTTCCTGCTCTTCCTCCTTGGACACCGGACTCAGGGGCGTATGGCGCAGATAACCCAGCCAGTATCCGCCGCCCACGATGCCTGCGCCGCCTATGATATTGCCCAATGTCACAGGAATTATACAGTTAGTAAAAAACCGTGCCCATGTCAGTCCTTCCATTGCGATTTCATATTCCCGGGAAGCCAGCAATGCCGCCGTGCCGAAATACATATCCGCCACACTGTGTTCAAATCCGCAGAGTACAAACAGCATGATGGGCCAGAAACTGGCCATCAGCTTGCCGGAGATATTCTTGGCCCCAAAGGACATCCATACCGCAATACAAACCAGAATATTACACAGGATTCCCCGTACCAGTCCCTCTGAAAAACTCAGGTTACACCGGGAAGCGCCTGCCGCCACCACACTGCCTGCCAGATCGCCGCCAAACAGATTGGGCGTATGCCCGTAGACCACGCCTACAGCCACCAGCGCCGCCCCCAGAAAATTGCCGATGAAAACAAAAAACCAGTTTTTCAGCATTTTAAGCACTGTGATCTTCTTCTCCAACACGGCTAATATAATCAATGTATTTCCCGTAAAGAGTTCACTTCCGGCGATCAACACCATGGCCATGCCCGCGGGAAACACCACCGCTCCCAGCAGTTTTGCCACCGAGGGGTTGACAACGGTGGAGGATGCCGTGGTTGACCCGATCCCCGCGAAACCGATGAAAAACCCGGCGAACATGCCCAAAATTATCATCTTAAAGGCGGATAAATGTGTCTTATGTATGCTGACCTCCACATAACTTCTGGCGATCTCTAAAGGTGAATGCATAGGCGGTACCTCCTGATTTTGATATTAATATTATATGTGAAGCCAGGGGATTTAGCAATACCTTGCTTTTCCTACAAAAAGAAAATCTAATCGGCAGCGCGTATAAATGGAAGGACCGACTAAATTTTCTCATAAAACAGTTGACAGCATCCAAACTATGTGGTTGAATAATATATGTCTGCGGCTCAGTCACCCGCCGATAATATGAAAGAAAGTGAGGTAGCAAAAATGACTTTTAATGCACACGCAGGTTTTAACAAGCTTCATTGTATCAAAAACAACACGCTTACCTCGGTTTCACACATATGATTTTTACACTTCGGTGAAAAGATCATCTGAACAACGCTTTTAAAACCCGGGCAACGTTTGTCCGGGTTTTTTGGCTTTTAAGCAATGTGAAACCGGGAGTATGCGGAACGTAACTAGGAGGAGATTTATTTGAAAAAAGTAAAACATTATGTACTTCCATACTGGAAAAGCTATGTCTTTGCCATTGTCAGCCTGATCCTGGCAATTCTTCTGGAAATGCTGACGCCGCAAATCACCAAAATCATTGTCAACGAATCCTTTGTCGGCGGAGATTTCTCCAGATTCGGCTTCCTGCTGGCGGCTCTGGTGGTGCTGGGATTCGGCAGAAGTCTGTTCGGCTATTGTAAGGAATTTACTTTTGACAAGAACAGCCAGACCATCGGCACCGAGATGAGAAAAGATCTGTTTGCCCATCTCCAGACACTTTCCATGGATTATTTTGACAACACCAACACTGGCGAGTTGATGGCAAGAGTCAAGGAGGACGTGGACAAAGTAAAGGATGCCTTCGGCATGACGGGAATGCTGATCATACAGATCACTCTCTATATCGTTTCCGTGCTCTACTGTATGTTCTCCCTGAGTCCCCTGCTGGGACTGCTGCCCCTGGCGGTAATGATCTTCGGCGGCGGACTGAGCTTTGTTCTGGAGAAGAAATTTGACAAGGTATACTCGGACATCAGTGAGGAAAACGCAAGACTTACCACCGTGGCCGAAGAGAATCTGGCCGGAGTGAGAACGGTAAAAGCTTTCGCCAGGGAAAAATTCGAGATTGAAAAATTCGCGAAGCACAATAAGCACTACTATCAGTTAAATATGGAACAGGCCCGCATTGTGGCAAGATTTTATCCCATTTATCATTTCATAGGAGCCGTGCTTCCCGTGGTTTGCGCCATTCTCGGCGGCGTCCTGGTCATCCGGGGTAAAATGGATCTGGGTTCCCTGGTGGCTTTCGTCGAATATTCCAGAGATTGTACTTGGCCTCTGGATATGTTTGCCGAACTGGCAAACGAGCTGTCCTCCTCTTTTGCCTCCTACAAGAAGATCAAGGCCATTGCCGACGAAAAGCCCAGGCTTGTCCAAAGTGAAAACGCCGTACATCTCGACCGGATACAGGGGGATCTGAAATTTGATAATGTGGAACTGACCCTGGACGGAAACACCATCCTGTCCGGAATTGATATTGATCTTCCCAGAGGCAGGACTCTGGGCGTCATGGGCGCCACAGGCTCCGGAAAGAGTTCCCTGATCAATCTTCTGCAGCGGTTCTATGACCCCAGTGAGGGAAATATCTCCATCGACGGCACGGATATCCGCAGCATGGAACTTTCCCAGGTGCGCAGCACCAGTTCCGTGGTCATGCAGGATGTTTTTCTCTTCTCCGACACCATCGAAGAAAACATCAAAATGGGCAGACGGTACTCCATGGGACTGCCGGAGGTAAAAAGAGCCGCCAAGATGGCGCAGGCACAGGGTTTCATTGAAAAAATGGATGAGCAGTACAATACCGTGATCGGCGAAAAGGGAGTCGGCCTTTCCGGCGGTCAGAAACAGCGGATCAGCATTGCCAGAGCGCTCTCCAAAAAAAGTCCCATTTTGGTCCTGGACGATTCCACTTCCGCCCTGGACATGGAAACGGAACATGAGATCCAGATGATGCTGAAGACCATAACCGATTCTTCCAAGATCATTATTGCCCATCGGATTTCCGCGGTGCGGGGCGCGGACGAGATCATATACCTGGATAAGGGCCGAATCGCCGAAAGGGGCACCCATGAAGAACTGCTGGCCCGCAGAGGACTGTATTACGCCACATATATGGCTCAATACCCGGAACAGAAAGAGGTGATATAATTGGCTATAAATTCATTTCGTGAAGATGAACATATACAGGCAACGGATGCCAAGAAAATCGTAAACCGACTGCTGGGATACCTGAAAGGCTACACGAAAGAGGTCATCCTGGTTCTGGTGGCCATGACCATTACGGTAGGGATCAGTCTGTATAATCCCCTGTTAATAGAAACCGCCATCGACGACTATGTGGCAGAATTTGACATGGGCGGACTGCTTCGCCTGGCGGCCTTTGCGGTGGCCGTCAACATCCTGTATGTAATCATGGTAAAAATCCGTATATATGTAATGTCCTATATATCCAATAAGATTATTTTATCCATTCGCGAGGATGTATATGAACATATCCAGTCCCTTTCCTTTACATTTTTTGACAGCCGCCCCAGCGGAAAGATACTGGCAAGGATCATCGGTGACGTAAATTCCCTTAAGGATGTGCTTTCCAAGGCCGTCACCAATATCATCCCCAATACCCTCACCATTATCGGGGTACTGGTGATCATGTTTGTCAAGGACTGGCGGCTGGCCCTGGCCGCCCTGTGTACCCTGCCCTTCATGGCAGTGGGGATCTTTTTGGTGGAAAAGACCAATCATGTGAGATGGCAGCTTGTCCGCAAAAAAGCATCCAATGTAAATGCCTATGTACATGAGGACGTGGCGGGAATCAGAGTGGTACAGAGTCTGGACGCTGAAGAAGAAACCAGAAATCAGTTTAATGAACTTGCCCAGGAGCAATGCTCCTCCTTTATCCATGCCTGCCGCGCCGCGGACCTGTTTTTCCCGATCATTGACACCTCTTGGGGAATCAGCCTCATGATGCTGTATCTGGTAGGCGTAAAACTGATCGGCGCTCCCGAGATATCCCTGGGCGTACTGGTGGCTTTCGGCTCCTATGCCACCATGTTCTGGAACCCCATAGCCAACCTGAGTACCTTTTTAAACCAGCTTGTCACCAATCTGTCGGCGGCGGAACGCGTCTTCGATATTCTGGATACAGAGCCGGAGATCCAGGACGCCCCCGACGCGGGAGAACTCCCCGAGATAACCGGAACGGTGTCTTTTGAAGATGTATCTTTTACCTATGATGAAGGGACCGAAAACGAGACTAAAGTTCTGGATCATGTAAGCTTTACCGCCAGTCCCGGCGAGACCATTGCGCTGGTAGGCCCAACGGGCGCAGGCAAGACTACCATCGTCAACCTGATCAGCAGATTCTACGACATTCAGAAGGGAACCATCCGTATTGACGGATACGATCTGAAAAAGGTGAAGATCGATTCTCTCCGCAAACAGATGGGAGTCATGACTCAGGACAACTTTATTTTTCATGGAACCGTGCGGGACAATATCGCCTACGGAAAGCTTGACGCCACGGACGAGGAGATTATCGCCGCCGCCCAGGCCGTCAATGCCCATGAGTTTATTATAAAAATGGAAAAAGGATACAATACGGAGTTGAAGGAGCAGGGAGCCGGCCTATCCATAGGCCAGAGACAGCTGATTGCCTTTGCCAGAACCATGGTGTCCCAGCCCAGAGTCCTGATTCTTGACGAGGCCACCTCCAGCATTGATACCCACACGGAGATACTGGTGCAGAAGGGAATCGAGTCCCTGCTGAAAGGGCGTACCAGCTTTGTCATCGCCCACAGGCTCTCCACCATCCAGAATGCGGACCGCATATTCGTCATCAATAACGGCGGCATCGCGGAACAGGGCTCACCCGCCGAACTGATGGAAAGAAAAGGATTCTATTACGATCTATATATGGCCCAGTTTGCCAACCTGTAATGGTACAAACAAATTTCCCCCTGAGAGGTTTGGAATAGCCCAATCTTCTCAGGGGGTTAAAAAAATTTGCCGCTTTCCCGGATATAACCGCACCCGGTTTTGCCATATTTATCCCAACACATATTGGGACATTTACCACGCTATACCCTGGCCTGTATGGGGCTTTACCGCGCAATAAGTAATATCCAGAATAAAAACCGCCAGCAGGATGCCGCAGAGGATCATACGCCATCCGGGTCTGATTCGGTGATACATTCTCATGTAGTACGGAAGCAGATAACAGTTGAGCAGCATACCGCCCAATCCAAAACACACCGCTCCTAAAAGGCATATCCGACCATTCAGGTTCAAAAAATACTCACTGTAATCCCACCAGCGCATCCCCCATTTCCATTCCAGCAGGACGCTGGCGCCATACTCCAGCACAGAGCAGATGGCTGCCGAAAGCAGGAACGTCACAACGGGCCTCTGATAAAACTTCTGCAATAAAAACCATAGCAGAAGCCCGCCCACGCCGTAGATGGGCAGGTAAGGACCATAGTACACCCCTCTGTTGACCAGACTCTGCTCTGTCACCAGGTAAATCCCCGCCTCCCACAGCCAGCCCGCAAAAGCCAGCAGAAAAAACAGGAGTACATAAAAGTCTATTTTTCTCGCATTTCCCTTGTTTTTCTTCGTCTCCATAAGATTAGGATATCCATTTGAGAAAGGAAAATGCCTGTGTACACATTCTATTTTCGAAAATCAATTTCATACCTTGTGCCATGGTAAAGCAGTACGCCAAGATCCTTCGCAATGCGGATTTTCCATTGTCTTGTCCATGTTGTCCACTCTCGTTTTTTTGATAGAAATATCAGCTTTCCCGTTCCTTAATAATTCTCGGCATATATCTCAAAATAAGCCTTGGGGTAAAGGCATACCGGGCATACCTCCGGCGCACCGGTTCCCACCACGATATGACCGCAGTTACGGCACACCCACACCTTCACTTCGCTCTTCTCAAACACTGCCGCCGTCTCCACATTCTGGAGCAAAGCGCGGTATCTATCCTCGTGATGCTTTTCCACTTCGGCCACCAGGCGGAACTTCGCTGCCAATTCGGGAAACCCTTCTTTCTCCGCTGTCTTGGCAAACTCGTCGTACATTTCAGTCCACTCAAAGTTCTCACCGTCGGCCGCAACAGCCAGGTTTTTGTCGGTGCTGCCTATATCCTGCAGCGCTTCCAGCCACAGCTTGGCATGTTCCTTCTCGTTGTTGGCGGTCTCCTGAAATATGGCTGCAATCTGCTCATAGCCCTGCTTCCTGGCCGATGCGGCAAAGTGGGTGTACTTTGTGTACGCCTGGGACTCCCCCGCAAATGCTGCCTTCAGATTATCTTCCGTCTGTGTACCTGCATACTTGTTGCCCATGTAAGATTCCTCCTATTTAAGTTCCGCATACTCCCTCCCAACACACACGCCGAGTAATGGATATATGGCCGCTTCCAGCGTCCATATATTGATCAGCGCGTTGTTCGCAAGTATGCTGTTTGAGTTCCGCATACTCCGTTGCTCACACTCTCATCTGCAGTATCAATATACCCCAAAATGAACCAGATTATGCCGTGATAAGAACGGTTATGGCATAAATACTACTCCGACTTGTGCCTCAAATAAGAAGATTATAATTGTTCAAACATAATTAGAACCGGGAAAGCAGCTTTTCCTGCAGCCGCTCCACCGTGTTGTGGAACCCCCATGCCAGCAATAGCAGCAAGACCATCAGGATCAGATAGACCACCAGCACCATCAAAGGATAACTCATGCCCATCCCCAGAAACATATTTTGCAGCGGACGGCCCACGAACTGCATCACGGTGACATGAAGCACAAATACACCCATGGATACGGACCCCAGCCATCGCAAAGGCTTCACCGAAAGCCCTCTCTGCACGGGCTTGCACATAATAATCCCCAGAATCAACAGCGCCGCTGCCAGCACATGATAGGTGGCAATTCCCTTACCGGCAAAAATGTGTTGGCAGAGCCTGCCCAGACAGCGGTAGAAAAATACCGGCTGGGCATAGCTGGGATAGCCGCCCAGATACAGACCCGCTGCCAACGGAATCAGGGCCAGCCATCTGTTGCGTCTATTATCCGCCAGTACACCGCTGTTCATGATCCACGCCAACAGCACACCCGCCACAACGCACAGATAATATTCGTCCTTTGCCCATAGGAGCATCGACGCAATCAGGAAGAAGAAAGGCAGCACCCATCTCTTGGAATACCTTGTGGCCAAAGCCAGTATAATCGAAATAAATGTGCCCCAAAATATAATATAAAGCATCCAATACGGCCCCAGTGCCTCCTGGTCCGGCACAATCCACATTTTCACAAAGGTATGCCACAGCATCTGCTCAAATGTCAGAAGATTTTCCAAGCCGCGATAACACTCAAAATGCGGCACCAGACATTGCCGCAGCACCCAGTACAATATTCCTGCAATACCACAGGGAACCGCCAGGCGGACATAACGCTTGACGATCATGCCGGAGAGTTTTTCCTGCCAGTCCTTCTGCCGCGCCCCGGCGCTGTGAGTGCCGTCAATGGCGCGCAGCACACTGACCGCTGTGAGAAAGGCTGCCAATGTGACAAAGACGCAGACCCAGAAGTTACCGTTGGTCAATATGCCATAGGGCTCGTAGGACAGACGAATATCCAGCTGAAACGGCAGCTTGGATTCCATTATATCTCCAAAATATGCCCCGTTAAAATATTCAAGGGAGAAATGGTGGGTAAAAATCAGCAGACAGGCGATCCCCTTAAGCCCGTCAATCCATGTAATACGTTTGCTGTTTTGCGTCGTCATAGCCATGTATATCCTCCCTGGTCCCTCTTTTTTCCTTCCTGCCGTCCGAAACCTGCCCCTTTGCCGCACCCATTTGGCTTTGCGTGGGCTGTACTTTGCAATTTACAGAAAGAACAGCCTGCCGGAGATAACCCCGGAGGCTGTCCTGCCTTTATCTCTTAATAATTCTCTGCATGTACCTCGAAGTAACTTTGGGGATGATTACATACCGGACAAACCTCAGGCGCATTCGTTCCCACCACGATATGACCGCAGTTACGGCACTCCCACACCTTTACCTCACTCTTGGCAAACACCGCCGCCGTCTCCACATTCTGAAGCAGCTTGCGGTAGCGCTCCTCATGATGCTTCTCAATCTCACCCACCATGCGGAACTTGGCTGCCAGTTCCGGAAAGCCTTCCTTCTCCGCCGTCTGCGCAAACTCCTCATACATATCTGTCCACTCATAATTTTCTCCGCCGGCAGCCGCCTCCAGATTCTCCGCCGTATTACCAAGCCCCTGCAGTTCCTTGAACCACATCTTGGCATGTTCTTTCTCATTGTCAGCCGTCTTTAAGAACAAAGACGAAATCTGCTCGTACCCTTCCTTCTTTGCCACCGAGGCAAAATAGGTATACTTGTTGCGCGCCTGGGATTCCCCGGCAAAAGCTGCCTCCAGGTTCTTCTCGGTCTGTGTACCAGCGTATTTGTTGCCCATTGATATGTCCTCCTGTCACCGGCCTTCATAGCCTGTATCTTTTGACAGATAGTATACCACATTTATGAGAAAATGAAAATAGGCAGCGAAGAAATCTACAGTTTATAAAATAATCTGTTCGATCTCTTCCGGTCGGTCCACAAAACGCCGTCCGCCCTGGCTCTCCAGATAGTCCCTGTCCCGAAAGCCCCAGGTGACAATAATACTGTCTAAGCCTGCGTTTTTCGCCGTCTGAATATCCACCTCCGAATCTCCGATGTATACGGCATCCGCCGCTTCCACCTGCAGGCGGCGCAGCACCTCCTGTACAGAGTCCGGATCCGGCTTGCGGCGGATACCCGTGCGCTCTCCCACGGCATAGTCAAACAGACCATTGTAATAGCGCCGGCACAGGGGCTGCACGGCGGCATCCGCCTTGTTGGAGACCACCGCCATAAGACAGCCCGCCGCCCGCAGGCGCTCAAGGAGCGGCGGGACTCCCTCGTAGGGCCTGGTCTTGTCCGCGCAGTGCTGCTGGTAATAAGCCGAAAAGGTCTCATGCACCCTGTCGATTTCCTCTTTTGCCAAACCGGCCGGAACCGCCCTCTCTATCAGTTTGCGGATGCCATTGCCCACAAAACGCCTTACTTCCTCTATGGTCCGCCCCGGATAACCATGCTCCCCCAGCGCATAATTCATTGCGTCCGCCAGATCTTCCAAGGTATCGAGAATCGTACCATCCAAGTCAAATATTGCCAATTTATATGCCATTTTCTTTCTCCTATTAAGAGTTCCGCATCCGCCCCTACAGTACCATTTCCGGCATAGAAATTCCTGCCCTCTTCACGGTCAGTAATTTCTATGGGCACTGTATGGGCTGATGCTGTCTAAGAGTTCCGCATCCGCCCCTACAGTACCATTTCCGGCATAGAAATTCCTGCCCTCTTCACGGTCAGTAATTTCTATGGGCACTGTATGGGCTGATGCTGTCTAAGAGTTCCGCATCCGCCCCTACAGTACCATTTCCGGCATAGAAATTCCTGCCCTCTTCACGGTCAGTAATTTCTATGGGCACTGTATGGGCTGATGCTGTCTAAGAGTTCCGCATCCGCCCCTACGGTACCATTTCCGGCACAGAAATTCCTGCCCTCTTCACGGTCAGTAATTTCTATGGGCACTGTATGGGCTGATGCCGATAAAATATCATCACTCGTACCGCAGTGCCTCAATGGGATCCATCTTTGCCGCCTTGTTGGCGGGGTAGTACCCGAAAAATATCCCGATTGCCATGGAAAAGCCCAGCGACAGCAGAATGCTTCCCACGGAGGGCGTGGCCGCCGCACCCAGCAGCTTCGCCGCACTCATGCCCAGCACCACTCCCAGTGCAATGCCAATCATACCGCCGATCAGGCAGATGACGATGGACTCAATGATAAATTGCAGCCGGATAGCGCTGTTAGGCGCCCCCAGGGCCTTCCGTGTACCGATTTCTCGGGTCCGCTCGGTGATGGATACCAGCATGATATTCATGACGCCGATACCGCCCACCAGCAGTGCAATGCCTGCAATCACGGCGATGGCCGTGGTGACGGTGGACATCATATCTGCCATAATCTCCACCATGGAGGCCATGCTGAATGCCATGGGCTGAAAATCCCGGTTGTTGCGGTAATATGGGGCAAAAAAGTTCGCTGTGGTATCCGCAAAGGCATCGCTGTCCACCCCGTCCCCGATGATCACGGTGAACTGTGCAAAACCCTGGGAATGACTGATTTCCTGGGCCGTCTTCAGCGGTATATAAAAGTCTGTCTGGGTGTCTTTCTCCGACACCAGGGACATACCCATGGCCGACTGCTCATACTCATAGACCCCTATCACCGCAAAGTCGTAATATTTATCCCCCAGATTCACCTGGAGCATACTGCCAATGGCCTTATCCATATCTCCGCCAAACATATTGTCCACCACGATATTCGACACCATGGCGACCTTGCGTCCTTCATCCATCTCCGCCTGACTGAAATACCTTCCGTCCAGCAGTTCCAGGTCATTGGCCAGAAAATAGCCCAAGCTGGTGCCCGTGATATATACATTGGCATATAGGCCCTTCTCCTGCAGCTTGCTCTGCCCCAGGCCCTCCGTGACAGAGATCCCCGCCACGCTGCCCGCATAGGTCTCACAGTAATTCTCCAGCATCTCCCTGGTGAAATAGTCCTCTTCCTGCGCCATGACTCTGCCCACGCCGCCGCCAAAAGTCATGCCCTCCTCTGTGGTCTCTTCCTCCTGGGGCTTCTGCTGCAGCGCCACGGTGATATTGTTGACGCCCATAGCGCTCATGGATTCCGTCATAGTATAAGTCAGGGACTGGCCTACAGTCATAATGGCAATCACCGAAGAGATGCCGATGATAATTCCCAGCATGGTCAGCAGGGCCCGCATCTTGTTGGCCTTCAGGCTAAACAGCGCCAGCCGCACATTTTCATAGAACATCATCATACGCCAGTTCCCTGCCTTTCCCCTATGATAGAGCCGTCCTTGATGGTCACCAGCCGCTCCGTCTCCTCCGCCAATTCCGGGGAGTGAGTAATCAGCACGATAGTCTTGCCCTGTTCCTTGTGCAGCTTGTGGAACAAGTCCATCACCATGCGCCCGGTGGTGGAGTCCAGCGCTCCGGTGGGTTCGTCCGCCAGAATGATGGCCGGATCATTGCCCATGGCTCTGGCGATGGCTACACGCTGTTTCTGTCCGCCGGACAACTCCTCCGGCAGATGCTTCATCCGGTCCTCCATGCCCACCATGGCCAGCAGTTCCTTGGCCCGTTCCACTCGCTTTCTGCCCGTGACACCCCCGTAGAGCATGGGCATCTCCACATTTTTCAGCGCATTGGTCTTGGCGATCAGATTGTAGGTCTGAAACACAAAACCGATTTTCCGATTACGGATGCCGGACAACTCCCTGTCCTTTGCCGCTATCATATCCACGCCGTCTAAGCGGTACCGCCCCTGGGTGGGACGATCCAGGGCGCCAATAATATTCATCAGCGTGGATTTGCCGGAGCCCGAGGCCCCTACCACTGCCACGAATTCTCCTTCATATATGGTCAGATTGATGCCGTTCAACACCGTAAGTTCGTTGGAAGTCCCGATATAGAAACGCTTATAGATGTCCTCCAGCTCAATCACTGCCCGCCTGCTCATCAAAACCCTCCCATGGGGCCCATCTGCTGAAGCAGTCTGTTCAGGTCGTCCATGCCGTTGTCCGCCGGCACCACAACCTCCAGCCCTTCCTCAATCCCCTCGCCGGAGATTTCCACGTAATAATCACTCTCTATGCCCTTGGTCACAGGGATTCGACGGGTTGGCAGGGCATTGGGCAGGGCGGCATTGCCGCCAGGAGCTCCCTGAACCATCGGCTGTACGTCTCCCATTGTCTGCCCTCCTCCCGCAGGACTTCCCTGGCCAGCCTGCCCGTCTGTTCCGGGCGCATTACCCTGGGGAACCTGGCCCTGGGAGCCATCGCCGGGCATCTCTGCCGCCCCGGCATTTTCATCCACCACTTCCACATAGAAGCTTCCGTCCTCCGCAGTCTGCACCGCCGCATAGGGCACGGTCAGTACATTCTCCCTGCTGCTGATTATAATGCTCAGCTTGGCGGTCATATCCATGCGAAGATCCTCGCAGGGTGTGTCAATGCTGGTCTTTACCGTATAGGTCACGCCGGATCCCGCAGTTGCCCGGGGAGCGACGGAAATCACTTTTCCCTCCAGTTCCAGATCCCCTGTGCCGTTGGTCTTGATGACAACTTTCTGCCCTTCCTTAATCTTGCTGATGTCATACTCATCGATCTCCACGGTAACTTCGTAGCTGCTGATATCTTCAATGGTCACAATGGCACCGCCGTTGTAATTGTCCCCGGTCTCCAGATTGACTGCCGTCACCACGCCGGAGATGGGAGCCGTCACCGTGCAGGCTGCTATCTGCTCCTGGTAGCGGTCAATCTGCTGCTGGTCCGACATGCCTGACGTGGAAGCGTTTAAACGGCTGGAAGCAACACTGTCCTGCCTGCTCAGCAAAGTGCTGCCGCCGTTGCGTATAGCATCCTCCTGGCTCTGCAGCAGCCGGTTATAAGCGTCATAGGCACTGTTCACCGCCGCAACCGCCTGGTCATAAGCGGATTTCAGCCCCCGCGCCGTCTCCTGGGCAGTGCTGTATTTCATCTGGCACTCCGTGATCAGCTGCTCCAGGCGCTGGGCCTCCGCCTCCAATGCCGCCCTGTCGGAGGCGTCACTGCCGGACACGGTGGACTGCCCGTTCAGCTGCTCATGCACCCTGGCCAGCTGTGTCTGGTATCCCTCCAGCGCTTTCCGAATCTCCTGGCTGTTGTTATCGGCGTTACCGTAGCTGGATCCCGCCCTGTTCATAGTCTCCTTGGCTTCCTCATAGCTTCTCAAGGCGCTGGCCACCTGCTCCTCCATCCGGGAGAGATCAACCTGGACGGAGATCCCCGCCTCCGTCAGATTGCGCTGGGCGGAGTCAAGATCCAACTGCGTCCTCCTCTGAGCCACACTCAGAGAAAGTTCGGCGTTGGCCAGATTCTCCTCCAGATCCGCCGTGTCCAACAAACACAGCAAATCCCCTTCCTTTACCATGTCTCCCACCTGCACCGGCACACTGAGGGATTTAACCCCTGTCACCTCCGCCGCCACGCTCTTGCTGTCCGCGCTTATGACAGAGCCGGTAGCGGACACGCTTTCCACTAAGGAGCGGTACTCTATGGTCGCTGTCTCCTGCTGAGTCATCATGCTCAACATGGTCTCCGCCGCCTCCTGTACACTGATGATAAACTTTCCGATCAGGATTCCAAGAATGATAAAAATCACCAGGAAAATGCAGAGCTTTTTATGCTTTTTTAACCACTTTAAAACAGACTTCATATCTGACTACCTCGTTTCTGTGCCGCTGTATATATGTATATGCTTATTCGGCTGCGCAGCACATAGCAAGCCGGGTAAATATCTGGAAATCATTTTACCCCCGGCTTTTTAAATAGTCTATAGATATCACAAAAATTTCATAGAATTTATGGTCTTTTTATTGTTATTCCTGCCGCAGCTTTGCCAACTCCTGCCTGCCCCTCTCATAGATAGGACGCACCTCATTCAGCAGACTTTCATAGTAGTTTACAGCCGCCTGTCTACGTGCCTGGGCCATCTTTGCGCCTTTTTTCGTATAAAAATGAGAATAGATATTTTCCAGCTTAAATTTGTATTCCTGGAAAAATGAAGGGCTTGTGTCCACGGTGCCGTCCTGCACCCTTCCTTCCTCATCCACATTGTACAGCGGCTCCGACACCTGCCCCTTGTAAAAGAGCGTCCGGGCGATGCCGATAGCCCCCGTCACATCCAGCTTGTCAGCGTCAAACAGGATCTTGGCCTCCACGGTCTCCGGCTCATTGTTGCTGCGGTAGCGGTGGGCCAGAATGCAGTGCCGGACTTTGGCGGCAAAGCTTTCCGCAAAGCCCTGCTCCACCAAAAAGCGATATGCCTTTTCCGCTCCCACCTGGGCGTGACAGAGAGACGGGTTCTCAAACTGCTCCCTGCGGCCTATGTCGTGAAGCAGGCAGGCACAGATCAAAATGTCATAATCCACATCTCTCTCCTCTTTGGCAATCTCCAGAGCGCTGTACAGCACCCGATAAATATGCTCCTTGTCGTGGGCGCTGTCCCCCATGCAGGATAACATATAATCTTCCAGTAACTGGTATACCTGATTTGTCATAATATCTCCTAATCTATCCTTTTTCTTTGCGGACCAGACCTTCGTTCCGCCTCTTCATTTGGTATAGTTCCTCCGCGGCCAGCCGGGTTTTGGCCGCCACATCAGCACCGTTTTGGGGAAAGCAATAATACAGCGCCCGATGGTCTCCGATACAAATCATATCCCCCAGCTCGTACCAATAATAATCCGCATACAGGCTGTAGGATGCGGAGGGCTTCTGCGCATAGTCCAGCTGTCCCTGGCACCCTGTGAGACGAAATCCCTCCGCAGTATGCTCCAGCACACCGCCGCCCACCCGGTAGATGCATCTGCTGTCCACCAGCATACAGATGTCCACAGGCACCTGCAAATGATAACTGCCCTCCAGCAATTCCTGACGTACACATTCCCGCTCCCAGCGATACCAGTCAGGCACATGTGTGAAATGTTCTTCCTCCGAAGTCATATCCACGCCCCGCAGATAGCCATATTCCGTAAGTTCATAGGTTTTTCCGCAGTTCTCGCAGGTCAATCTGCTGCCCCTGCCCCGCATCCTGCCCTCCGTCAGACAGTGAGGACATTTGTATAGCACCCGGTTGAGATAGTCCGCCCGGAAAGGCTCGCTAACCCGAACCATATTCTGCTGCTGCCAACGGAAATTGTTGCATTTTCTCTATTTCATTTTGTAATATTTATACCACATCCTATATAATTCTTTATCTGAATATTTCCCATAATTATTTCTATGCCTATATTTAAGAACCTCCTTCTTATAAGAGGAAAATGATTCTAGAAATTTATAATCACAAATATTCCAAGAGCAAAACAGCTTTTTATATGCCATTCCAGAGGGAACTGCCACATGATTTCTCCGCACATATCTGTTAGCATATTTCTTTGCTCCTTTATTGTGATCCTTACAACATGGCACTCGTTTATAACTTCTACTCATATACCCTCTCCTAATTGATAATCTTCCGCATGAGCGCAATTTTATTATCATAAATCGGAACTTTTTACCTAATTTTTTATAGCAATATGCCTTTCATCATCTTGCATACCTAACTTGGCTAAGCTTAAACAAAAAACATGAAAAGCCGTTATTTATCAACTTCCAATGTTGGCGCAAACTACCTCTTTATATGCGATTTATTGTACCAAGCCGCTTACGCGGCAGCAAGTGCTAAAAAAATTTTCCGTCAAATCCTAAAAAAAGTAGCAGTTTTTGTATTTATAGTGTATTGTTAAGTTACCCCTAACCAAACAACCACATAAAACAAAAACTGCTATGATTAGTTTAACACAGATTTCTGAACCCAACAACTACATATTTAA
>Ga0137308_100292_pt1 | contig 90293 bp, 70 predicted proteins | sample Inofrocosms_June_FD_97181 | JGI IMG/M metagenome (GOLD analysis project Ga0137308, IMG submission 97181) | Mouse cecal microbial communities from Vienna, Austria - N-Acetylneuraminic and N-Acetylglucosamine D2O microcosms_June | ecosystem: Host-associated > Mammals > Digestive system > Large...
GGTACTGGACCATGACGTAAAGGATATAGGCTTATATACAAGATCTGTGACAGAGGGTGAAGAGCTGGAGCTGGTAAAAGAATTTATCGACTATTATATCCATCGGTTTCTAAAAAATAACAGGATAAACAATTTGGCAGTATTTATAGAACCGCAGATTTCATCGGGATTTCCTGATATTGTATTTGCCTCCTATTCAGCAAAGATACTTGATCACTGGTCAGACGAAAGAGAAAGACTGAATACAAATGATCTGAAGGTACTGTCCTATTTGCTTCTATCTGGAGGATGTACCGGGGAAAATCTGCTGGCGAAGCTCAGGCTGCCTGAGAAGACAGTTTTGGAAGCGGTCGGGAAACTGCTGGATGCAAAGATGATAAACCGCACTTCTGGCATGTGGAAACCCGTGGATGTGAGAAATATTTATCATATAAAAAAATTGGTATCCGTAGAAGCGAAAATGGCAGATATAAAAAAGGCCGCAGAACAATCATTGATTAATACATGGTTCGCGTCCCAATCCTATGCGGTGGTTAATACCGCAAATCCCAAGGACAGCACGATTAAAAGTTTTGAAAGACAGAGCACGGGTTTATACTGCAGGCGCAAAGGATTTCAGAAAGTGGTGGAAGCGCAGAAACTGAAATTACCATCCAGCTATTTATCATTACAGTTTAATGAATGGATCGGGAAAATGGCAGCGTATCAAAGCTAGAGAGGTAAACTACAGATGAAAAAATTTCAGGACATTTGCTCGGACGAATTTGAGAATGTGAAGCTGCTAAAGCGGTGCGGCCAGAAAACCGTTTATGAAGGGAATCATAAACGGTATGGAGAGAGTGTCGTTAAATTATATTTTTTTTCCAACGATCCGAGAGCCAAGCGGGAAATAGAGATTGAGAAATCACTGGATCTGCCTATGATTCCTAAAATTTATGAGACGGGAACGGTTGAGTACGAAGGCACGGAAACACTGTACATGATAGAAGAAAAGATATTTGGGACAGAGCTGAGGCAGTTACTCAATCAGGGAATCAGATTTTCTCTGAAAGAAGCGGTTTACTTTTTGGAGCAGGGACTGCAGTTCATTGCATGTATAGAAAAACAGAAAATCGTACACAGAGATATCAAGCCGGAAAATATGATCCGCACGGAGGAGGGGAAGGTCTATTTTCTTGATTTCGGGATTGCGAGAGTCATAGGAGCAGATTCCCTCACAAACACGGGGGCGCTGATGGGACCGCATACGCCCGGCTATTCGGCCCCGGAACAATTCAATAACTTGAAAAAGGAGATTGACTCCAGAGCAGATATCTTTTCGTTAGGCGTGGTTACATACGAATGCATTACAGGCGCCAATCCGTTTCGGGAAGGCGCTTCCAATGCACTTGAAGTCTTACAGAAGACAGAGACCATTACGCCGGTGCAGTTTCTGATTCAGGGGGACAGCCAAAGCCAGTTTATGGCTTTGCTGGGTACGATGATGGGTAAGTATCCTTCCCGGCGGCCCAAGACGGCTGAACAGGCGTTGGGATGGCTGAATGCAGCAAGGCCCACATTTATTTACAGTTAAGGGAGAACCGATATGGAATTATATATACAAATGGGGCATAACACCGGGAAACTTGCATTAGAGCACCTGGAAGACTTCGGGGATGGCACGGTTATTCTAAGCCCTATGAACATTCTGCCTAATAACATAGGAAATTTTTCGGATAAGGTGCATAAAAAAAACGGCAGGGTGTTCCTTGATCCACAGCTCTATTATCCGAGAAAATTCCACAAGAAACTGTCGGAGTATGCCTATTGGCCTAATGAGGATATTACGGCATTGGAGGCGGGGCAGTTTGATCAGGTGGTATCGGGACTTGCGGACCTGAATAAGGAAATTGATTCGGATGTATTTATTTTACCATCGACTACGGCGAAACGGATTGACAGTCTGTGGAATAAAGTCCAGAAACTGATTATAGAGAGCGCGCAGAAATATGCGCCGGATATGGAATATATGCATACCATTGCCATATCCAGTGAGGTGGCCAATGACGAAAACCAGATAGAGCAGATTACATCCTTTGTGGAGGAGTGGGATATACCGGGAGTCTATATTGTCTGTGAACATCCGAAGAAATTTTATCTGGTCGACAGGCCGCTGTGGGTCTCTAACATCATGTCACTGGCAGCAGGCATTAAGCGGCAGCATAAGAAGGTCGTCATAGGATACGCCAGCCATCAGCTTCTGTGTATGGCATTGACAAAATGTGACGCTGTGGCATCGGGAAATTATTTAAATGTCCGCTGGTTCAAGCCGGAACATTTTGAGACAACAGAGGAGAAGAAACCCGGCCGGCGTGCGTTATGGTATTACTGTCCGCAGGCGCTGTCAGAGTACAAGATTCCTTTTTTGGATATTGCCAATCGGATGAAATTACTCAATCGGATGGAACCGCCGGCAACCATGAGAAATCCGTATAGCGACATGCTTTTTAGCGGCGGTCTGCCCTCTTCTACCGGCTTTGGCGAGAAAGAAACGTTCCGGCATTACCTCTATTGTCTGCGAAAACAGTGCCAAAACAGCGTCAGAGGGACATACGAGGAGACAAAGGACGCTTACCTGGCGTTATTGGGAACTGCGGAACAGTTGCTGTCTGGATTGGCGGACAAGGGGATCAGAGGCCAGGACAGGGACTTCACAGAGATCTGTGATGTGAACAGGGCCGCTGTTTCTGCCTTTGACATGGCATATCAGTTTTCTCTCTCCAGAGAATGGGGAGAGCTGTAGGGAGAATAAACATGGGAAAAATTAACCGGGAGGATATGCTGGAACTGACCAGACGCATGACTCTGAAACGAAACTGCTTTGACAGGATTGCAGGGGCATATCTGGATGAAGAGGGGTTTGTTGACGGAACCTTTAATAAGCATTTCTTAAAGCTGTCCCAGAAAGACCAGCAGATCAACCTTGACATTGCAAAAGCGATCCCTTTTTCTGATACCAATGTGCAGCTGAAGGAGTACGGGTTTGGAGAAGGGGACAGGCAGACGGGGCGTATATGGCAGCTTCTCATGGCGCTTAAGGAGTGCGGCCTGAAAAACGATGCGATGCTGGATGTGTTTTATGAGGAATTTGGTCAAAAATACCGGGCTGACGGCAGCTACGCCATTTATTTCTTTCATGGCAGCTATGATGTTCCGCTGAAAGCAAACGACAAGGAAAGTCTCTGGGAATCGGAGGAGGTTTACCAGTTCCTGATCTGTGCGGTGTGCCCGGTCAGCGGTGACTATGAACCGGGGAAGCCGGAGTGCGGGTTTTTGTTTCCGGCCTTCAAGGACAGGAGCAGTGACATACACAGGATTGATGTCTTTGCGGCGGAGTCACAGCAGGCGGAGGATCTGCGGAAAGTCCTGTTTCCATAGGCTGAAACAGATACGGGAAATGTTGTGATTACCCTTCCCCCCTCCTTCACTTTGTTTCCGGGAACTGCATAAAATAAAGTAAAACGATGCAGGAATCATTTATGGAAATTTATGTGGTACAATCTGGAGACACGGTAGATTCCATCGCGGAAAGTCATGGGATTTCTGTGTCTTCCGTTATCTATAACAACCAGCTCGCCTACCCTTATCCGCTGGCGGTGGGGCAGGCGCTTCTATTGTCTTCGGGGGAGGCGTCTGAGCCTTCCTATCCGGCCTGGGTAAACGGCTATGCCTACCCATTTATCCGGCAGGATACGCTGAATGAAACGCTCCCCTATCTGTCTTCGCTCTCTGTCTTTTCCTATGGTTTCACCACGGACGGAGATCTGATTCCGCCTGCGGTTGACGATACCTTTATGATTGACGCTGCGCTGATGCAGGGTGTGCGCCCGGTTCTCACGCTGACGCCGATTGGGCCGGACGGAAACTTCAATAATTTTCTGATTACCTCTGTGGTAAACAATCAGGAGGCCATAGACAATCTGCTTGCGAATCTTCTCACAGCCGTACAGGAAAAGAATTTCCAGGGGGTGGACATAGACTTTGAGTACATTCTCCCCGAAGACCGTGTTCCTTTTGCCGGTTTTGTGGCGGATGTAAGAGATTTTCTCTCGCCCTACGGCTATCATGTATCTGTGGCGCTGGCGCCAAAAACTTCTGATGAGCAGGCGGGTCTTCTGTATGAGGGAAAGGATTATCGGCTTTTGGGGGAGGCGGCAGACAGTGTCCTTCTTATGACTTATGAATGGGGCTATACTTACGGGCCGCCGATGGCCGTTGCGCCTGTCAATAAGGTGCGGGAGGTGGTGGAGTATGCCGTCACACGCATTGATCCCGCTAAAATTGATCTGGGAATACCGAACTATGGATACGACTGGACACTGCCTTTCGTGCAGGGTTCCTCCAGAGCAACGACTGTGAGCAGCCTGGAGGCCGTTCGGATTGCCATAGAGGCCGGCGTTTCCATTCAGTTTGATGAAACGGCCATGTCGCCTTTTTTCCGGTATGAAAGAGACGGGCAGTTCCACGAAGTTTGGTTTGAGGATGTGAGAAGCTGCCGGGCAAAGTTTGCCCTTCTGCCGGAATATGGTCTGAGGGGGATGGGTTACTGGCAGATCATGCGGTTTTTCCGGCCGAACTGGCTGCTGCTGGAGGACACGTTTGTGATACAGAGGCCGTGACGTGCAGGCGGCTTTCTGTGACTGAGATGTGTTATTTTGAAGGAAGGTGATATCTTTAAAATTTCACATACAGAATAATTCGGAAACGGTTATTTTCGCAATAACATTCAAGCGTTCCGCCCATCTTATCACAGAAAGCCTGTACGCTCTGCATGCCAAGGCCGTGTCCTTTGCCTCGCCCGCTTTTGGGAAGTCCTGTTATGGAGTCGAAGCGGATTTCCTGCACGCAGTCGTTTTCTATATCAATCAGAAGGTATTCGCTGGTACAATGAATTTTTGCGTTAATGGGATTCTCGGAAGGCGCAGCATTTTTAGCGCTGAACACGGCATTTTCCAACAGGTTGGCGAGAACCATCGCAAATTCATATTCATTGACAGGAAGCTGTCTGGGTATCAGTGCATCCAGGCGCAGAGTAATCCGGAGAGACTTTGCCTGCGCTGCCATTTTCATAAGAATTGTGTTGACAACAAGGTTTTCGCAGTATTGGGCCACTTTATTTTCATTTACCACTTCGTTGATGTGCCCGGTAATGTTTTTGATCTCGTCATATTCTTTCTGGTCCAGAAGGGAGTCTATCATCATGGAAAAATGTCTCATGTCATGCCGCAGTATTTTGAGGTTGCGCGTTGACTGCTCCGCCAAATAGTTCTGGCTTTCCAGTCCTTTGATATAGGACTCAAACATCACATTTTTCCAATATTCTTCCATATGCTTTGTTTCACTGTTCAGATAGCGCAGTACCACCACATAGGAGACCAGCATGGTAATCATTAAAAAAATACTGACAAGAATGTTTTCGGGGTGGTCGTAAAGGGTATATGGGAAAAAAGCGATGCTGGAAAGACTGCAATAAAAGAATACGGGAATCAGACAGATTTCCCACCGGCTCTTTTCCAGATCCCGCTCGCAGAATTTAAAAATCATATCTCTTATTTTAAAGCAGAGTACCAGTAAAATAACCACATGGGACAGCAGACTTCCGGCCACCGCGAGACTGATGCTGCCTGTAAAAATGTAGAGGATAGATGCTGTTATGCTTCCGGCAGCCACATAGTTGGAGGCGCTTAAGCCTACGAAAAGCGTTCTGCTGTCCCGCTTTTCTGAAATCAGGAGGCCGGTAAGCTGTGCGACGGCTATCTGCGCGATTGTTGTAAAAAAGTAAAATAATGGGCTGTCCGTGATAAAATTCAGTTTCAGCTGATTCATTACAGTTGTCAGAAGAAAGGAAAGGAAGCAGACTGCCAGCGTCTTCTTTCTGGAATAGCGGTGTATCGTAAACAGATAGACGAAAACCAAAAAGAAAATGTGAGTCATCATATAAGATATATTCTTAACGCAGATCATGTCATTCCTCCACCGATATTACCGGAGACAAAGAGAAGATATTCCCGCTTGACAGTGGCAGCCTTTGCCCGGCTGACAGGCAGACGCTTGCCGGATTCCATGATAATGCTGTCAGGGGTCAGCTGCTTTACATAGTCCAGATTGACAAGAAAGGACTTGTGAATCTGCAGAAAGTTTCGCTGTGCAGTGATTTCCTGTGTCTCCTCCTCAAAGGATTTTCTGATAAACAGGCTTTTTAGGATCTCGCCGTCCGTCATATGCACTTCCAGCTTCCTGCCGGCATTTTCCACATACTCGATCTTGGAGTAGGGCCTTTGCAAAAGACCTTCCTTTGTCTTGATCAGACAGAGGGAATCCACTCTCAGTTTAGCATAAGAAAAGGAATAGTCCAACGCCTCAAACAGCCTGTTCTCGTCAATGGGCTTCAGGAGATATCTTACCGCGTGTACGCCGTAGGCATCCAGGGCATAATCTTCCGAGGAGGTAATGTAAATGATCACACTTTCACAGCCGGACATCCGAATCAGGTTGCCTATGTCAATCCCGGTCCGTCGCGGCATCAACATATCCAGTATATAAATATCGGTCAATTTACCGGTTGAAATCTTCTGGTACAATCTGGAGGGATCAGAGAACTTCTCCAGTTCAAACTCTTTGTCAGGGTGCAGCGATTTATATTTTATTAACAGCTTCTCCGTATGCAGAAGATCTTTGATGCTGTCATCACAGATGGTGATTTTCATAATTGGACTAATTCCTTTCCGCTTAACCGTACTTTAAAAAGCATGTCGAAATGTTGTAATGCTAATATAAATTATATCGAGCCTGGGGAGAATTTATCAACCGATTCTTAAGGGAAAATCAGGTATGATTGCGAAGAATTAACAGCAAAATGCGAAGAAGTGAAATTGACGGAAAAACCGGGGCTGGATAGTATAGAAAGTGCAGATCCGGGAACCTGTAAAGCGGTCTGCATTCTTATGAAAAAGAGAAACAGACAGGAGGAAGCATTGTGAAAAAATGGAAATGGTTATTGATTGTGGGAACGTTGATTGCAGGATGCGCGGGCTGCGGGGCACAGAAGCCGGAAGAGACCGGGGCTGTGGATGTGGTGCAGCCGGAGAGCGAGACGGAAAATGTGCAGACAGAGAGCGGGATGGAGCCGGCTGATGAAGCGGCAGAGAGTGAAGCGGAAGAAAAAAACGACAGCTATGATGATTTAGGGGAAAAAGCAGCGGAGGGCGATGTATCGGATTTTGCGGCACAGATTCAGGCGGTGGTGGCGGCAAAGGACATGGAGGGTCTTGCGAAGCTGTGTGCCTTTCCCCTTGCGGTAGAAGGCGAGGCTGTTGAGAGTGAAGAAGATTTTATGGCGCTCGGCTCCGATGCCGTGTTTACGGAGGAAAGATGTGCGGCCATTGGGGCGGTGGATCTTTCCACGTTGGAGGAGACGATGGCAGGCGTTATCATGGGAGATGCGACGCCAAACATTATTTTTAAGTCTGTGGACGGGGAACCTCGTATAACAGGAATCAACTGACCATACGCGCAAAGAATCACCAATGCATGGAAAATCCGGCAGGTGCGAATGATAACGAAGGAAAAGCAGGGATTCAACAGGATCTCTGCTTTTCAAATTTCCGTATCTGCATTATACTGTAGATAAAGTAACGGAGACGGATGAGCCTTGCTGCAAACCAGCGGAGTTTTGTCTGTGTGTGGGAAAATATGAAGCCCTGACTTATACGAGCGGTTCTGTCTGCCGGGCGCGGAAATGAGGTGGAAGATGAGAAAAAGAGTGATATTTTATGCAGGAATTTTTACGTTGCTGATACAGACACTTTTCTCGGATACTCGGCCATGCTATGCCGCTGAGATTGGCGTTGGCGCTTACCCGGCAGAAAGTGAGCCCTATGTTCTGGGCTCGGATAAAACCCAGATCAGTTTCGGCGCGCTGGAACAGGGAAGCACGGCGCTTGGGCAGGACATTGTATTGTCCAATCAGGGCACGGCGGATATTACCCTGCAGTGGAGGGAGGCCGATTACCACGATTCGATCGCGGTGGATGCGCCGGAAACAGATTTTCTTGCCCCTGGTGAATCCTGTATTTTTACGCTTGAGCCGAATACTTCCTTAGAACCCGGGATTTACAATGCGTTCATTTTATTTGGGGATAAGGCGGATGCCTATTTCGAGAGGGGCGTTCAGGTCACGGTTTCCATGGAAATTACGAAACCGGCTCCGGCTGAGCCTGTGATAACCTCAGTCAGTATTTCTCCCGGAACGGTGGTGGTTTCTAAGGGGAAAACCTGTAACTTTACTGCGTCTGTATCCGGGGAAAACGAGTACAGCAAAGAGGTGGCGTGGAGTGTATCCGGACAGAAAAGCCGGAATACCTTTATGGATGACAACGGTGTTTTGAACGTGGCGTCTGATGAGACGGCTCCGACCCTTGTAGTGAAGGCGGTTTCCAGACAGGACAGCAGATATAGCGCCTCGGCGCTGGTTTCCCTCCAGGCGTCCAGCTATTTTATTCAGCTGAAAGCCTCACCCGAGAACGGCGGCGCTGTGTACGGGAGCGGGGCGGTAAAGGAGGGCGGATATGCGGTGATCTCTGCGGCGCCAAACAACGGGTTTGTCTTTGACGGGTGGTATCGTGACGGAGACAGGGTCTCGGGAAATTCCCAGTATGTAGTGGACAATATAAGGGGAGATGCCACATATGAAGCCCGGTTTAAGCCGGTCAACTGTCGGATCAGCGTATCTGTAAATAACAGCAACGGCGGAACGGCAACCGAGAGTAAAACCATAGGATACGGGGAGAATATAACGCTGGAGGCATCGCCTAAGGACGGTTACCAGTTTGACGGCTGGATGGAAAATGACAATATTGTCAGTAAAGACAGTAAGATGCAGTTAAACCATGTCACGGATTCCAGAAGCTTTACCGCCATGTTTTCCCAGAACAAATTCAGCCTTTCCCTCACCTGTTCCCCGGCAAATACAGGAACGCTGTCCGGGCAGGGAACGTACCAGAAGGGAAGCGATGTCAGGATCAAGGCAGTGCCTGTGCGCGATTATCGGTTTGCCGGTTGGACGGAAAACGGAAAGACCATCAGCACAGAACAGGAATATATCGTGAAGAATCTTTCGAGAGATATGTGCCTTTCTGCGGTATTCGAGAAGGAACAGGCGAAATCTTATACCATCACGGCGGCGGCTTCCGCCAACGGGACAATCACGCCGGAAGGAAAAACCACGGTGGCGGCGGGGACATGGATTTTGTACACCATTACGCCCAAAAGCGGATATCTGATTAAAAACGTATACATAGACGGCAAAGTCATAGGAGCAACGGCCTCTTACAACTTTGCACAGGTAGGGGAAAACCATACCATTTCCGCAGATTTTGCGCCGATACCAGAAAAGGATAAAAACAGCGGCGGCTCTGCGGCGGGAAACCATGCGCCTGAGAAGCCGCAGACAGAACCGGCGGACAGTACGGATACGCCTGACCGCGAAGAGGAGGAAACGGACGATCAGATGCAGGCGGTTGAAATGAACCGGCTGACGGGTACGCTGCAGTATCTGAATATTTCCGTGCAGGAGGCGGAGAAACGGATTGCGGAAAGCGATGAGGTCGAACTGATGAAAGGCGCGCTCGAAACCGGTGATCTGCAGGTAACAATACAGAATGACTTTGCGGACACGGAACAGGAGACCTCTTACAGCAGTTTCTATGAAAACTCCGGTGTTCCCAATTTCGAGATTGTGCTGGAGCATCTGCTCAGCGCGGAGGAAAAGATGGAGATGCTGCAGGGCGATGTGCCGGTCTCCATTAATCTGCATATCGAGGATGCTAACGGGGAAGAGACACCGCAGGTGCAGAAGGCGTTCGCGGAGAAAAAACTGCCAGGCATGAACATTGGGCAGTATTTCGAGGTGTTTCTCATCGCATCGAAGAACAATGACACGCAGATGGTTTTCGAGCTGCCGGAGCCTCTGAAAGTGGTAATCAATGTGCCGGATCACCTAAAGGTGGAAAATCGGAAATTTTATATCTTAAGGCTGCACACGAAGGCGGATGGCGGGCAGGAGTTTGCCCAGCTTGCGGATGAGGACAACAACCCGGATACGATTACTTTTTCAACCGACAGGTTTTCTCCCTATGCGATTGCCTATATCGACTGGCAACCGGAGAGCAGTGAGATCCCTGCGGCTGTGGAGAAGGAACCCGATGGCCGGCGACTGAGAAACGCAGCCGGGATTGTGATTGTTTTTCTGGCCCTGGCGGTGACTGTGACGGGAATCCTTTATATTGCCGGTAAGAGAAAGCGGTAGGAGGAAACAGTTCCGACGGGAGAGAACCGGCAGCCTTAAAGACCCACTACAAACGCAAAGTAACCGCGCCCGGTGTTGAAAAGCAGGCTGTAATCAAAAGAGCCTGCGTAAAATGCCTGCCGGAATTGCTCGGGGGTCATAAAATGACTGTTTTCCAGATGATACTGTAAAGCAAGGTCACAGCGTATGGCAACCTGCTTCGAGATCTGGATGGCAAGCTCCTTTCCGATGGCCATGACAAGTTGATCCAATTTGCTCAAAGGAATGTTCAGAATGGAACTTACGGCCCGCAGGACAAGGCACTCTTCCAGCGCCATAAAAATCTGTACCTCCTCATGGTCTATGGAATGGTAAGTCAGCCGGATAATCATGCTTTTACCGAAATTTTCCCCGCTGTAATGTTCGCTGACGATTTCTGTCGGCAGCTGGAAGATTTCGTGTATGGTGCCTGACAGGGCATTTTCCAGCGCGTCCATGTCTGCACCTATATGATCCGCTTTCCATTTGTTTGAAATGAGACCGGCGATGGCGCGATCCTCAATGATAATATGGGCGGTGAGCCACCCGACACAGATGCCGATAAAATGCTGGATGGATTCCTCGGAATAGCCGGATTCCCTAAGATCTTTTTCAAGAGCCGGCAGTGTTTTATGGCGCATATCGTCATGCAGGCGTTTGTGTATTTCATATCCTTCGTAGCCGATTGACCGCATGTATGCTTCCTCGTCTGCAAAGTGTTTTACGGCATAGTTTTTAAAGTATTTGATCCCTTCGGCACAGGCCCATTGTCCGCTGCTTTTATCTTTGCTCAGGCCGATTAGTTTGTGTACGATAGAAAAAAGCTTTCGGTGTGCTTTGTCGATGGAATCGACGCCGATGTTGAATCGGTCGTCCCATTCCGCTTCTTTGGACATTTTTGCTCCTTGCTCCATTGCTTGCAAAGGCTTTTCGGGTTCGCAAGTGGGTTTTCTGTTGCTATAATATATGTCGAAACGTGAAAAAATGTGTCATATGTGATCGGTATGGAGGGCGGTCCGCGCTGGCAGGGAGGATGAGAATATATGGAAATCACAGAGATGGGCGCATTACAGATTGCAAAGAGGGTAAATTCGATTCTGCATGTGCCGGGGAACTATCGCGGCGGAAACCTGGAAATGACGATTGTGATAGATAAGTCGCTGGAGCGGGAGGATTTTCGGGAGCCGGTGGCTTCGGTGGTCAGGGCGCTGAAACGGAGCGATGAGATTTTCAGAAACGTGCGGTTGAACCTGGTGTTCTGGGGACAGGAGATGATGTCTTGTGTGACGCCGATGGCTATGCTTCTGACTGGAGGCGCATTTCAGACATACCGCTGCAGTCCGCAGAAAAAGCGGTATGAGGATTTGTTTGCCTATCTGAAGAAATTTCATGCCAGAAGTAAGGTGGTGCTTGTATTTACGGATGGAAACAATGAGACGGTGGACATGCAGGCGGCCGGGGAAGCGCTAACTCCGTTTTTAAAGAGTAAGATTCTGCTGATTTCGGACCGGGTTGTGGGCGGGACGGAATTTCTGCTTGGGAAGCATTTTGAATGACTGCAGATGCACCACTTCGCAAAAGCGTCATAGAATAACTCTAAAACACACGGGAGCTTTTCTATGTCCAATTACGATATCACACCGGGAACCGCTTTCACACAGCTTCTGCTTTACAATCATCCGGGAGCGATTGCGTGGGTGAGCGGCAGTGAACAGTACCCCGGCTTAAGCGGCGCGGTCAGATTTTATCACACCACTTACGGAGGCGTTCTGGTGGAGGCGGAAATTTTCGGGCTTCCCAACAGTAACCTTCCGGGTTCCAGCAGTTTCTATGCCATGCATATACATGATTCGGGGGACTGCAGCGATCATTTCAGCCACACGGGACTGCACTATAACCCACAAAATGCGTTACACCCCGACCATGCCGGCGACATGCCGCCGCTTCTCGGCAATCAGGGATACGCGTTCAGCGTTTTTTATGATAAGCGGTATACCATTCAGGAAATCATTGGAAGATCTGTTATTATCCACGAAAAGCCGGATGACTTTACTTCCCAGCCGGCCGGAAATGCCGGTGACAAGATCGCCTGCGGAACGATAGAATGGACGGCATAAAATTCTAATATTGTCTTTTCTTTACGGCGCTAAATCTGTATAATTGAAATAGGGAATTTGACGGAGCCAAGTAAAGGACGGAGAAATGGAATGGGCAAAAAGGTAATTGCGGCCGGACATATCTGTCTGGATATTACGCCGGTTTTTGGCGGGAAAAAGGCGAAACAGCTGGGGGATATTCTGACGCCTGGCAAACTGGTTCATGTAGGTGAGGCGGACGTGCATACGGGCGGTTCTGTGGCAAACACGGGACTTGCCATGAAAATTCTTGGCGCGGATGTTTCGCTGATGGGAAAAGTCGGAGATGATGTGTTCGGCAGGATTGTATGCGATGTGCTCCGGGCTTACGATGCAGACGGAGGAATGCTTGTTTCCGGGGAGGAATCCACGTCTTATACGGTGGCGCTGGCGGTTCCCGGGATTGACCGCGTTTTTCTGCATAATCCGGGGGCGAACCACACGTTTCGCGCGGCTGATATTCCGCAGGAGAAGCTGGAGGAGGCAGCGCTGTTTCATTTCGGCTATCCGCCGATTATGCGTTCCATGTATGAACGGGACGGCGCAGAACTGATAGCCATGATGAGGCGTGCAAAGGCGTGCGGCGTTGCCACTTCCCTTGACTTTGCGGCGATAGACCCGGACTCGGAAGCGGGACAGGTGGACTGGAGGTATATTCTGGAACAAGTGATTCCCTATGTGGATATTCTCGTTCCCAGTGTGGAAGAGCTTTGCTTTATGCTTGACCGGGAGCGTTTCCAGGAGTGGCAGGAGCGTGCCGATGGCAAGGACATTACGGAGATTCTGGATGTGGAGAAAGACGTTGTGCCACTGGCACGGCAGTGCATGGATTTCGGCGCCAGGATTCTCCTGATTAAGTGCGGCGCGCCGGGTATTTATTATCGGACGGGCAGTCAGCAGGTTTTATCGGAGATCGGCGCAAAGCTGGAACTGGATACAGCCGCGTGGGCGGATCAGGCAGGGTTTGAGGCGAGCTATGTGCCTGAAAAAGTGCTTTCCGGCACAGGCGCGGGAGATACGAGCATCGCAGCCTTTCTGACAGCCATACTGGAGGGATATCCCCCGGAGATGGCCATGCATCTGGCGGCGGCGACGGGGGCGTGCTGTGTGGAGGCTTATGACGCGCTCGGCGGCTTAAAGCCTTTGGAAGAGCTGGAGCGAAAGATTGCACAGGGATGGAAGAAAAATAACGGACATTAGGATGGCGGAGGAGAGCATATGTTAGTAACCTTAAAGGAAATAATGGAACTTGCAGAGGAGAAGAAGATTGGGATTGGTGCGTTTAATGCGGCGAACCTGGAAAGCCTGCAGGCTGTACTGGGCGCGGCCGGGGAGCTGGATGCCCCGGTGATTATCCAGTTTGCGCAGTGCCATGAGCCGTGGGTTCCGCTGGAGATGATCGGCCCGGTTATGGTGGAGCAGGCGAAGAAGGCTTCCGTTCCCGTCTGCGTGCATCTGGATCACGGTGAGACGCTGGAGTATCTGGAGCGCGCGCTGGAGCTTGGTTTCACGGGAATTATGTATGACGGCTCCACTCTTTCCTACGAGGAAAATATGAAAAATACAAAACAGGCGGTGGCCCTGGCGGCGAAAACAGGCGCATCTGTGGAGGCGGAGCTGGGCAGTATGGGCAGGCGCGAATCGGGCGCCGGGGATGCCGGCACAGAACCGGATGATACAAAGATTTATACGGATCCGAAGCAGGCGAAGGCTTTTGTGGAAGAGAGCGGAATCGATGCGCTTGCCTGTTCGTTTGGGACCACGCACGGCATCTATCTTGCGGAGCCGAAGCTGGACTTTGACGTGGTGAGAAACGTGCGCGCGCTTACGGACAACATTCCCGTTGTGATGCACGGAGGCTCCGGCGTCAGCCGGGAGGACTACCATAAGGCAGTTCGGGCAGGTGTGCGCAAGATTAACTATTTCACTTATATGGACAAGGCCGGGGGAAACGGTGCGGCGGAATATCTAAAAACCCTGCAGGCACAGGAGCCTGTCTTTTTCTCCTCCCTTTCTATGGCCGGAATGGATGCCATGAAGGAGGACGTAAAGGCGGCGATACGGATGTTTGCGCTGGCGGATTGATCGCGGGATAAGCCGGATCATATGTTTTCATGCTGCGGTGAGTGAGCGGCTGCACGCAGCGGTAGAAAGAAAGGATTTCGCATGAAAAATTATTCGGAGGATGCAGACAGACAGTATCACATACAGGTGGCGGCAGGGGAAGTGGGGCGTTATGTGATTATGCCCGGTGATCCCAAGCGGTGCGTGAAGATTGCACAGTATTTTGACGATCCTGTTCTGATAGCGGATAACAGGGAATATATTACTTACACTGGAACATTGGACGGAGTAAAGGTCAGCGTGACTTCTACGGGCATCGGCGGCCCTTCTGCAGCCATTGCTATGGAGGAGCTTGTGCGCTGCGGCGCGGATACTTTCCTGCGCATCGGCACATGCGGCGGTATGCAGAAAGAGGTAAAGAGCGGTGACGTTGTGATTGCCACCGGGGCGATCCGTATGGAGGGGACGAGCAGGGAGTATGCGCCCATCGAGTTCCCGGCGGTGGCGGATCTGGAGGTAGCCAATGCGCTTGTGGAGGCGGCGCGGGTGAAGGGCTGTCCTTTCCACACGGGCGTGGTGCAGGCCAAGGATTCTTTTTATGGACAGCACGAGCCGGAGACGAAGCCGGTAAGTTATGAACTGATGAATAAGTGGGAAGCATGGAAACGACTTGGATGTCTGGCCTCCGAGATGGAATCGGCGGCGCTCTTTACGGTGGCGAGTTATCTGCGGGTGAGGGCCGGAGCCTGTTTCCTCGTGGTGGCAAATCAGGAACGGGAGAAACTGGGTTTGGAAAATCCGGTAGTGCATGACACGGACATGGCGATCCGGGTGGCTGTGGAGGCGGTGCGCGGCTTGATCGGGAGAGACTGAGAGAAGGAAAACGTGCCACTGCAGAACACTGTTCCGATATGGAGGTGTATATGAAATATGACGTAATTATCATCGGCGCGGGGCCGGGAGGCATCTATTCGGCTTACGAGCTGATGCGGCAGAAGACGGATCTGAAGATAGCGGTATTTGAGGCGGGACATGCGCTGGAGAAACGGCAGTGCCCCATTGATGGGGACAAGGTGAAATCCTGCGTGAAGTGTTCCTGCTGTTCGATTATGAGCGGCTTTGGCGGCGCAGGCGCCTTTTCTGACGGAAAATATAATATTACCAACGATTTTGGCGGCACGCTCCACGAACATGTGGGCAAGAAAAAGGCCATAGATCTGATGCGCTATGTGGACGAGATCAACATGAAGTACGGAGGCGAGGGGACGAGACTGTATTCTACGGCAGGCACCCATTTCAAGAAGCTGTGCCTGCAGAACAATCTGAATCTGCTGGACGCTTCCGTGCGTCATCTGGGGACGGATATCAATTATATCGTTCTGGAAAATCTGTATGCGGAACTGAAAAACCAGGTGGAATTTTACTTTGACACGCCGGTTCTTTCGGTGGAGCGGATGGAAGACGGCTATCGCGTGATCTGTGAAAAGGGCGCCCACGAATGTGACAAATGTGTCATATCTGTGGGGCGAAGCGGCAGCAAATGGATGGAGAAGGTCTGCGGGGAGCTTGCCATCCCCACGAAATCGAACCGGGTAGACATCGGTGTGCGTGTGGAGCTTCCGGCGGTGATATTCTCCCATCTGACAGACGAACTTTATGAGAGCAAAATCGTTTACCGTACAGAAAAATTTGAGGACAGCGTGAGAACTTTCTGTATGAATCCGCATGGAATTGTGGTCAATGAGAATACGAACGGGATCGTAACGGTCAACGGTCACAGCTATGAAGGGGCGGAGAAACAGACGGAAAATACAAACTTTGCCCTTCTTGTTGCCAAACATTTCTCGGAGCCGTTTAAGGACAGCAACGGTTACGGGGAGAGCATTGCCAGACTTTCCAATATGCTGGGCGGAGGTGTGATTGTACAGCGGTTCGGGGATCTGGTGCGGGGCAGAAGGAGCAACGCCAAGCGGATTGAGGAGGGGATCATTGAGCCTACCCTGGCCGCAACGCCGGGAGATTTAAGCCTTGTACTTCCGAAACGCATTCTGGACGGCATTATCGAGATGATCTATGCGCTTGACAAAATTGCACCCGGCACGGCCAACGATGATACGCTGATGTACGGTGTGGAGGTTAAGTTCTATAATATGGAAGTGGAGATCGACGAGCATCTGGAGACAAAGTACAAAGGGCTCTACATCATCGGTGACGGAAGCGGGGTGACCCATTCCCTGTCCCACGCGTCAGCCAGCGGGGTATTTGTGGCGCGAGAGATTGCGGGAGAGCAGCAGAGGATGTTTGGATGACGGATGGACGCTTGGCGGCCGGCGAAGAGCTTTACAGCACAGGCAGTTACAGATGTGCATGATTACAAATACAGGAGGCGTGCAACGTCTCAGAACGGAGGTATTACATGGTTTTAGGAGCATTGGAGGCAGGCGGCACAAAGATGGTGTGTGCCATCGGAAACGAGAAAGGTGAGATTCTGGAGCAGATTTCCATTCCTACAGAGACACCGGAGATTACCGTGCCGAAACTCCTTTCCTTCTTTAAAGGGAAAGAGATCGAGGCGCTGGGCATCGGGTGTTTCGGACCGATTGACGTGGACAGAACGTCTGAAACGTACGGCTATATCACGACTACGCCGAAGCTCGCGTGGCAGAACTGTGATATCGTGGGCGCCTTTAAGAGGGAACTGGGTGTGCCCGTAGGATTCGATACCGATGTCAATGGCTCTGCGCTTGGTGAATACACCTGGGGTATTGCGAAGGGACTGCACAGCTGCATCTACATCACGATCGGCACGGGTGTGGGTGTGGGCGTGATCGTGGACGGTAATCTCATACACGGAATGATGCACCCGGAGGGCGGACATGTACTGCTGAACAGACACCCGGAGGATACATACGAGGGCTTCTGTCCTTTCCACAAAAACTGCATGGAAGGTCTGGCGGCCGGCCCTGCCATCGAGGGGAGATGGGGCAGGAAAGCAGTCGAGCTTGCCGACAAGGCCGAGGTCTGGGAGATGGAGGCGTACTATATTGCGCAGGCGCTTGTGGATTATACCATGCTTGTTTCCCCGCAGCGCATCATACTTGGCGGCGGCGTCATGCATCAGACACAGCTTCTGCCGCTGGTGCGCGAGAAGTTTAAGGAGCTGATGAACGATTATATCAGGACGAAGGAGATCGCAGATCTGGACAGCTATATCGTGGTACAGAGTCTGGATGACAAGCAGGGCATCATGGGAGCGCTGAAGCTGGGAATGATGGAGCTGGAGAGAAAATAGGCTGAAAAAAGGAAACGCCTCTTTGTGCAGATGACAGAGAGGCGTTTTTGTGTACATTAATTGATTCTTGAAAAGTAATCCCGCAGATATTCCGTCAGTAACCGTGCCGCCCGCCGGTGGGACGGTTCTCCGGGATGGTTGTTGGAGCCGACCGTTTCCTCGGTGAGGAGCGGCAGCTGCAGGTAAATGACGTTGTGATCACCGCTTTCCTTCATATAGCGGGTCATGGCATCATTGATGGCAAAGGAAAGATCGTAGCCAATCATGCCGTAGCACCAGACAATATGTGCCTGCGGGTTGCATTTTCGAAGCAGCTGCAGGAAGGAAACCACGGCGTCCTTGAAGCGGTTTAAATCCGTCTCCACAAAAGTGCCGTCCGGGTTCAGATGCTGCTTAAAGGTCTGTCCCGTGGCGGGGTCATGCCAGGCGGGCTGCTGGAAAGCGGAGGCATCGTTGGTTCCCAGATTGACGATCACGGCGTCCGTCTTTCTCGCGGAAAAATCATAAGGAGTGAAAGCGCCGAGGCTTTCGTTTTTAGGACCGCAGCAGAGACCGCAGAGCTGTTCGTAGCGGGAGGGAATTTTGCAGTTCGGGTTGTTGTCCCAGCCGGACAGTACGCCCCAGCCGCCCTTGGAGATGATATAGGCGTCCGCGCCGAGGGCATCTGCGGTCATTTTCGTGTAATCGCGGCTGTAGCTCATGTACATCGGAATCCAGTCGAGATCCCCTTTCGCCCCATAGGTGCCCTCCCCGGAGGTAATGCTGTCACCCACAAATTCCAGGGTATATTTTCCTTTGGGAACAGGATAAAAGCTGCCGTTTGACTGAAAACCATGGACGATGAGGCAGCAGTCCTCATCCTCAATCATGGCCTGTGTTTCTCTCGTGATACGCACATTTTTAATTGGTTCTTCACTCATGCCGCGGAACAGACACAGAGATTGGATTCCTGGCATGAGCATCTGACGGCTTATAAGTTCCCGGTTGACTTCTATGGTCACCCACATTTCAAGAGTGTGCCAGCTGACTTCCAGATCAACCCAAAGTTCAGAGCCGGACACGTTCAATTCCACCGCGCTTCCGTTAAAAAAGAGCGGAAGCGGGCGTGTTCCGGGAACCGTGCGCCCGTGTACTTTGTAATGGGGGATATCGCTGAGAGGGTATTTCTTTAATTGGGACATAGGCTGTTACCTTCCTTTTCTTTTTATGATCCGGGGCGTGAAATCAAACTTAGGATGACTGATGATGCCGGCCGTTTCGAGGGGTGTTTTCTTCCATCATGGCGTCCACATATCCTCTGTCCCAGAGCAGAATGCGCAGTTTTTTTGCGGCTTCCACGGCGGGTGAGGTAAAATACTGGTTTGTCATAACAGCACCGACCATGCGCTCATAGTAAGCCTGGCCGCCGTAGGTACGAAGCACGGCCTCCACGCCGACGGGGCCGCTGTAGCGTTTGCACTGGACGGCATAGGTGACACCGTCCTTTTCCGCCAGAATATCTACGCCGAAGTCACCGCTTCCGCGTGTAACCTCCACATCAATAAAGCCCTGGGCCCGCAGAAGATCGGCGCAGAAAAATTCAAAATCATGTCCTTCCAGCTCGTCCATTCTGCTCGCGCGCCGATCCCGCCTGTGGCGGAGGAAAAAATCGATCAGTATGATAAGTACTGCCATAAAGGCGATGAAGCCGATCAGGACAGCGAGAACCGTTATGTTTGACTGTGTCATAAAATCTCCGTTCTACGGCGTGCGCAGGCATTTCTTATGGCATGTGTTGCCGTTATGCCGGGTTAAGCCGAGAGGCCGCCGGTTTTTGCTGACATGATATATCGTAGCAGGATTTCTGTCATTTATCAACATTTGTGCAGGGATAAAAGCGTGGGACTGCGCATAAATTTTATAAAACCAGTTTATGGGTCTGCGTATGGCATCTGTCCTATCCAATATTTCCAATATCATTATTCCGGTCATTCTTTTTTATATTGTGGCTTACGGCATCTCCAACCGCTGTAATGTGTATGAGGATTTCATCCGGGGCGCGAAAGACGGCTTTCACACGGTGATACAGATCATGCCCACCTTAATCGGGCTGATGGTAGCGGTGGGCGTTTTGCGGGCTTCGGGCTTTTTGGAATTTGTCGGGGGGCTGTTTGTCGGCGTGGCCGACAGGCTCGGATTTTCCTCTGAACTGGTTCCGCTTATGCTTGTTAAGATGTTTTCCTCCTCAGCAGCCACAGGGCTGGTCCTGGATATTTTTAAAAATCATGGGCCGGATTCCCTGATCGGACTCACCACGTCCATAATGATGAGCTGCACGGAAACGATCTTTTATACGATGAGCGTATATTTTCTGGCGGCAAAGGTCACAAAGACGCGTCATACACTTAAGGGGGCGCTGCTGGCCACGCTGGCAGGGATTGCGGCAAGTATTGTGCTGGCAGGGAGGATGCTCGCCTAGTACTGGGGAAATATAAGGAACGGTTTTCTTTACGAATTTGCATTATAAAAGTCAACATATCATTTATATCAGAAACGGCGCTCCATATGGGGCGCCGTTTCTGTGTGTGAGAAGGATAGAAATGTTGGTTCAAATATATGTCAACAGCAGCTTTAAAGGCATGCTGTTATGCTTTGTCGAAGCCGGTCGGCACCAGGTCAGCGCCGGCGACTCCATTGTATGTGTAGTGTAACCACTGCTAAAGAATCTGATTCATTCATCCCTGCGGATCGAATGTTCTGATCAAGCTCTGTCTTAACTACAAGTAACACTATACAGGCTATTTGTGAATGTGATGTGTCAAAATTCGAAAGAAAAAAGAAAGAAAATATAAATTAAAATTTATAATTAGTACTTTAGGGAGAAGGCTCGTTTTCATAAAGTTTGACTTTCAAACTAATTTTTGTTACACTGTTTGGAGATTGAAACGACATGCTTGTACAGCAGGGGAAAGATAATGGATATCAGCAATACATTGAATGAGGTGCTGGTCAGACTCTTCCGGGATATTAACACACTGGAGGAGCGGGCGATCAGGACGGAGGAGTATAAGGATGTGACGGCAAATGATATGCACGTCATAGAGGCAATCGGCCCGGACAGCTCCAAAAATATGACGAGTGTGGCAAGAGAACTCGAGGTTACGACAGGGACACTGACTATAGCAGTCAACGGACTGGTAAAAAAGGGATATGTGGAAAGAACCCGAAGCGAGGAGGACCGGCGTGTGGTGCTGATTTCACTTTCCGGGAAAGGAAAAGAGGCGTATCTGCATCACCGGCGGTTCCACGAGGAAATGATTGACGCAGTCCTGGGGGAACTCTCCGAGGAGGAGCAGAGAGCGCTTGAAAGCGCCCTCTTCAAGCTGACACGGTTTTTTAGGGAAGTGGGTTGAAAGCGCGTTTCACGAATCACGTCTGCCGGGCAGGAATGATGTGCGCCGGCGGCTTTCATCGGACGTCACTCCGCCGCCAGCCGTCTCGCCAGTGTCCGATAGTCAGCAGGGCCGTTCTGCAGCAGGAAAGAATGAAAGCGGTATAAAAATTCTTTGTCATGGAAGACAGCGGTTGTCTGGTTCGGTTCGGACCAGAGGACGGCTGCCTGTTTTTTTAATTCAAGAATTTCCAGATATCCCAGATAATACTTCAGATAATTGCACGGCTCTTCTGCAATATACTGATAGAGGGCGGCAAGACTTGCGCTGTCGGTCAATCCAAGACAGTAACAGAGTTTCTGCACATCCTCGAAAGAGGCGTTGTCATAGTGGATAGCGATATCCAGAAGAGAATACAGTCCAAGCCGGAACTGTCTGTCAAGCCGGCAGACCTGATAGTAGGCGGCAGCTTCAGGGTGGGACTTCCCGGCGAGCTCGATGGCACGGTCAAAGGAACCCAGTTCCACATACATCGCCCAGCCTTCCACGAATCCGCCGTAGTAGAGGACATTGCCGAGAGGCAGGATATTTTCCTGCTCCTGGTACCGTTTGCTGTATACGGTCTGGTACAGATGTCCCGGGTAGCCTTCGTGGGCCAGCGTGGTGAAGAGGGACAGATCGTCCTCCGTGTCCTTTGCATTTAAACAGATCAGATTGTTGCAGATGTTGTCGATGGGCGGCATCATGTAAAAAGCGGGAGCGCTGTATGCCTCCAGACTGGCGTCCACATACTTTATGGTTGAGCGGATGGGCGCGCTGTTCCTGCCTGCCGGAATGGGAGGAAATTCTTCGCCGATTTCCGACTGCAGATCGGCAAGAATTTCCTCCGGCGTCATTTCCGGCAGGAGAGAAGGAGACTTGGCAATCATCTCTTTTAAAGCCGGGTTCGCTGAGAGAAGAGCAACCAGCGATTCGTAGTTAAAACGCAGGTCTCTGGCGAGAAGACGCTTGATTTCATCTATGTCGCGGTAGGAACCGGTGCGGAGACGAACGAGCGCCCGGTAGTAGTCCCTGCCGTTTTCCTGACCGGCCAGACCGCAGGTTGGCTTTCCGGAACCTTTTAATACGGTCAGACCGTCCGCCAGATGATCATAGGCAGGAACAACTACTGTAGTCAACAATCGATTGTGCTCAGACACATAGGAATCCACTTCTCCGGCAGTCAGAATTTCTTTTTCTGTAAGCTGCTGCAGCCTGCTTTTAAAAGTAATTTCCAGAAAATGGGTTCCCTTTTCTATGGAGGAGGCATCCAACAGATCGGTACATTGCCGGATTACCCGGTCAGCCGTCAGATCGGACATAAAAAGTCCGGCATCTGCCTTTTCCTGTTCATAGATGAGAAGTCCCTCGAAGTAAGACGGAATCTGGGTGAGGATAGACAGATAGTTTTCGATATCGGCCTTGTCGTCCAGACGGTACTCGGAGAACAGTATTGGCAGCTCCGAGGGCACGCCGGAGGAGGGAGAGAGCGGTTCCGAGAAATAGGGATAGGAGGCAGTGGAAGCCGCAGCCGCAAGATAACTGTCTAGCAGCTCATAGAGACGGCGGTTTTCATTGTTCAGGGCATCGGGATCGATGGCGCTCAAATTTTTCCGCGCCAGAGAAAGAGCGTACATCTCGTTCGCGGCATCCCCGGGCTGATAGACGGGCAGGGTTAAGGACGACTCATCCACACCGTAGGCGGCCGGATTGTCTATGGTATAGTGGAAATGAATGGGGTTTGCCTGTACTTCGTCTAAGAAGAATGCCTGGGCGAAAGCACTGAATTTGCTGTCCTGATGCATGCGGCCATACCAATGCAGAGTCAGGATGCTTAGGGCGGTAAACAGAATCAAAACCAGGGTACATTGCCTGGAAGAGAGGGAATGTTTCAAGAGAACACCTGCAGATAAGAATTTGTATTACTATATGAAGAAAGTTCAAAAATAATGACCGGATCAAAAAATGATCCGGTCACGTCCGCCTTCTTTACCAACATATAATTTTTCGTCTGCTTCTTTTAAAAGCGTGGTGATATCACTGTGATAATCATATTCCACCAACCCGTAGGTAAGGGAGATGGTGAAGTTTTCCGTGCCGCCGTCGAAGGTGAGTTCCCGGATCTTCTGACGGAGCGTCTCCAGTGCGGTGCTCGCCTCGTCTCCGTTTAAACGGGGGAAAATCAGCAGAAACTCCTCACCGCCCCAACGGGAAATAAAGGTGTCGGGAGGCAGTCTTTTCCGAAAAGTCTCTGCAATGGTTTTGAGAACTACATCGCCTACATCATGCCCGTAAGTATCGTTGACCCGCTTAAAATGATCGATATCGCACAGACAGATGCTGATCTGTGTTTCTGCGGCCTTGAGAAGATTTTCCAGATATTCCATGGTGCGCCGGCGGTTATATAGTCCGGTCAGCGTGTCCGTGTTTGCCTGCTTCATCAGCTTTCGATTATATTCGATCAGCTTGCCTTCCATCTCCTGCGTGGTGGAACTGAAGAGATATGCCACTAAACCAAGCGCCAGAAAAATGAAGAATGTATTTACCATCTGCAGAGCATTTGCAAGATTATCCGCAAGAGGAATAATCGGTTCATGGGATCTGCAGTAATAATATAAGAACAGACGCAGTACAAACAGAGCGGCGGCATATAGGATTTTAACGGCTTCGTGTTTGTACTTACAGAAGAAGACAAACACGAGAAGAACAACCAGAAAATGCTGAATGCCGATATTCCAGCCGAAGCAGTAGACATTCATGCAGGACCAGAACAAAATACATATATTCAAAATACAGTATGACGCAAAAGTGCTCCACTGGTATGATAAAACAAAAATTGCCAGAAACAATACGGGAGAAGCCACTGAAAATACCAGTGCACCGATATGTCCCGTGATGGAGACAAGTACACAGCATAAAAGGGCGTGAATCAACATGGACAACGTTAATAGACGAACCACGACGATCAGCTTGGCAGATTCGTTCTGTTTTCCGGTATCCCGGCAGATATTTTCATAAATCGTAGCTAAAACGGAATTTTGTTTCATTTTGGCTTCTTTCATCACATTATTTCGAAAATCGACAAACTCCCCTAATATAATCTTAGGAAAGCATACTTACAAACATAATACACCTTTGCGGGCAAGATTGCAAACAGACATTACTAAAAAAATGAATTTTAAAAATGAATTTATCTTTTGGCGGAAAGTTGGTAAAATGGGTAAATAAAGGAGAGACGCATATGCAGACTGCGAAAGTCAAGTATCCCATCAAATATAAACTGATACTTCTGTCAGTTATGGTAGCCGTGCCCTTTCTGGTAATGGTGCTTTACCTGCTCTATGCCCTGCACAACTATAGCAGCGCCTATGACGCGATTGTGGGAAACATGACGGTGGCCAATAACTACAATATGAATTTTAAAGAGGAGATGGACGAGAGTCTTTACAAACTGGTGGTAGGGTTCGTCACTTTCGACACGGTGGGAAGCGACGGGAGTCTGGTAGATCCGTACGAGCATCTGGACGAGCTGAGGGGCGAGTTTAACAATCTGATGAGTATCACCAGGGATGACGAGAGCCGCGCCAGTCTACAGATTCTTCTGCGCAACATTGACACATTGGAGGATCGTGTGGATGACATTCGGACGAATCTGGAGACGGATGCGGGGTATGATATCAATATCGAGATGCTTGACAATAATATTTATGTCCTGACAGAGCTGATTCAGGATAATATTCAGTCTTATATCTATTATCAGACGAAAAGCATGGAGTATCTGACGAACCAGCTGAACGTGAAGGTACACAGCTTTACTATATTCTGCGGCATACTTCTCGCCCTGCTGGTTCTTATGGTGGCAGTTCTGATTGTGATGATTGTGACGGACATTATAAGGCCGATCAGAATTCTTTCCAGAGTGACGGAGCAGGTGGCGGAAGGCGATTTCTCGGCAAGAGCGCAGGTGGAGACGCAGGATGAGGTGGCTGTTCTGGCGGACAGTGTGAATCTGATGACAGAGAGTCTGGAAGGACTTGTGTCGAAGATCAAAGAGGATGAGCGAAAAATGCGGAAAGCCGACCTGCGGCTTTTGCAGGAGCAGATCAACCCGCATTTCCTTTACAATACGCTGGATACCATTGTCTGGCTGATCGAGGACAACGATTCCGATAAGGCTGTGAATATGGTTATGTCGCTGTCAGAGTTTTTCAGACTGGTTTTAAGCAAGGGAAAAGAATATATCACTATTCAGGAGGAAGAACTTCACATTAAGAGTTATCTTGAGATCCAGCAGGTGCGCTATCGGGATATTCTTGAGTATGAGATTCGGATTGATTCTGAATTGTACCAGTATCAGATATTGAAGCTGACGCTCCAGCCGCTGGTTGAAAATTCACTCTATCATGGCATCAAATACAAGCGGGCCAAAGGCCGCATCATTGTGACGGGACATATGGACGGACAGCAGATCCGGTTCCGCGTGGAGGATGACGGAGTCGGTATGGAGGAGGCAGATCTGCGCAAACTGCAGAGAGAAATTGAGAAACCATGCAAGGACACGGAGAAGGGGTTCGGGCTTGCCAATGTCAATGAGAGAATTCGTATGAATTTCGGTGCGGAATACGGTATGAAGATTGATTCTGTCAAGGGAAAGGGTACGTGCGTGGAAGTCGTTATTCCGGCGTTTCCCTGTGCGGCGGAGAAGGAGGGCTAGTGTGTTTCGGAAAAGATCTTACAGCTTGATCGTGGTCGGACTGCTCTTTGTGATGACCATGGCGCTTCTGCTTTACGGCAGCCGGCTTTTTACGGATATTGAGGAGGAGGCTCATATCACACAGGAGAACCGGATTGTGGTGGGGGTGTCGCAGCTTGGCAGCGAATCCGGATGGCGGACGGCCAATACAGAATCGGTACAGCAGGCATTTACACAGAAAAACGGGTATTTTCTTATTTTCCATAATGCCCGGCAGAAACAGGAAAACCAGCTGAAGGCGATTCGCAGCTTTATTTCTCAGCGGGTGGACTATATTATTTTTTCACCCGTGGTAGAGACAGGCTGGGAAACGGTGCTGCAGGAGGCGAAGCAGGCAGGGATTCCTGTTATCCTCATGGACCGCAATGTGGATGTGGAGGATGAAAGTCTTTATGTGACCTGTGTGGGCAGCGATTTTGAGAAGGAAGGCGAAAAGGCGGGGCGCTGGCTTGAGCGGGAGCTGGTTCAGCGAAACAGATCGAGCCAGTCCGTCAATATTGTGATACTGACGGGAACGGAAGGATCTTCTTCCCAGATCGGCCGGTCGGCCGGGTTTGCCTCTGTGGCTGCAAGGCACAATAACTGGAATATCCTTGAAGAGAAATGTGCAGAGTTTACGTCCACAAAAGGCAAGGAAGTGATGAAAACATTTCTGCGCAGATACCCGGATATCGACGTGGTGGTGTCCCAGAATGACGATATGACATTCGGCGCGATTGAGGCGATCAGGGAGTCCGGCCGCACGGTGGGCGTAAATGGAGACATTATTATCCTCTCTTTTGATGCGGTGAAGGGCGCGCTGGATATGGTGGCGGACGGTGTAATCAACGTGGACATTGAATGTAATCCGAACCAGGGAGAGTATCTTCTCCGGGTGATAGATATGCTGGAGGCGGGCGTGACAGTTGAGAAAAAGTATTATGTGGAAGAGGATGTTTTCACAATAGAAAATGTGACACAGGAGCTTTTGCAGGAAAGAACGTATTGATGTTTGTGGTATGAGGGTACGACAGGGGATGAGGAGCTGTGCCGGAAGGAACCAGCTCTGATATGGAGGATTACTATGCTGAAAGTTTTTTTGGTGGAAGATGAGAGCATTGTCCGGGAGGGGCTTAGGGATAACATCCCCTGGCAGCAGTACGGCTATGAGTTTGTGGGGGAAGCCAGTGACGGAGAGATGGCGCTGCCGCTCATCCAGAAGACGAGGCCGGATGTTCTGCTGACGGACATAAAAATGCCCTTTATGGACGGTTTATCCTTGAGCCGTCTCGTGCATCAGGAATTTCCTGATATGAAGATTATCATTATCAGCGGGTACGATGATTTTGAGTACGCCCGCGGCGCCATTCTGGTCGGTGCGGAGCAGTATCTTCTGAAACCGATCACCAGGGCGGCTTTGCAGAAAGTGCTGGCGGAACTTAAGACAAAGATAGAGACGGAGCGGGAACAGAAGACATATCAGGAAAAGTTTCAGAGCGAGGTCAGGGAGTACGAGCAGTTTTCCCGGACGGATTTCTTTGTCAAGGTGTTTGAGGGGCGTATGCCTGTACAGGATATCTATGAGGAGGCGGCCAAGCTGTCTCTGAAAATAAATGCGCCCTGCTACAACATTTTGTTGTTCAATCTGCAGGAAAAACGCATCGGGGAACACAGGGGTATGGAATCTGAGGATTTTGCCAGAAAGCGGGAGGAGCTTCTGCATTACTTTATACGTTACCCGGAGAACCTTGTTTTCCGCTGGAATGTAAACACTTACGGGGTATTGATTAAGGGAAGTCCCGTGCAGATGCAGGAGCTTGGCGCAAGATGTCTGGAGAATGTGGAACGCATCTGCCATCCGGCGCAAGATTTTCTGGAATGGTATGTGGCTCTGGGTGAGCCGGTGGAGCGCTTAAGTCTTTTGGCAGAGTGCTACAGCAAGGTGAATCACCTCTTTGCTTACCGTTTCCTTCGGCCGCAGGTGCATGTCTTTACAGGGGAGACAATGGGGCGGAATATGCCGGAGAAAGAGGAAGGCGGCAGCATCCGGGATATTGATCCGGCCAAGATGGAGGCAGGGCTGATCCGCGACTTCCTGCTGCAGGGTGCTCGAGATGAGGTGACGGATTTTGTGGAGAACTATCTGCTGGCGGTTAAGGAAGCGCTGCAGACGGCGATGTTCCGCAATTATCTGACGCTGCATGTCTATTTCACGGCGGTTTCCTATGTGGAGTCTCTTGGCTGTGACAGGGAAGAGTTTCTGCAGCTTTTAAACGAGGCGGGACTGACGCCGGAGGGACAGTATGATGTGGACGGGCTGCCGGATTATCTATGCGGTCTGACCGAGAGAGCCATGGAGCTTCGGGACCGGGAGTCGGATAATCAGAGCAAACGCATTTTGAAGAAAGCGCTCACCTATATAGAAGAAAATTATTCGCAGGAATCCCTTTCCCTGAATTCCGTGGCGGGAGAAGTCAATGTCAGCGCCAACTACTTCAGTGCGATCTTTTCCCAGGCCATGCAGGTGACTTTTGTGGAATATGTGACGGGAAAACGGATGGACAAGGCGAAAAAACTTCTGCGCCAGACACAGATGCATACCGGTGAAATAGCTTTGGAGGTGGGTTATAAAGACCCTCACTATTTCAGTTTCGTATTCAAAAAAACACAGGGCTGTACGCCAAGGGAGTATAGAGCCGGCGGTAAGTCTTAAGACACGCGGCGGCAGGCTCCAGGCGCAAAAAGTTTAAGCCGGGGCGGGGCCGTCGCTTTCTTTCCGTACCAGTTCCCAGGGAATTTCCTGGGAAACGACAGAGACGCCTTGCAGCATCTGTATCATGGTTTCGGCTACGCAGCTTCCCATTTCGTGCGGCCGGTGCGTCAGTGTGGTGATGCGGACTTTGCTCAGTTCACTCAAGTAACTGTTGTCAAAACAGACTACGGAAACATCCCTGGGAACCCGGATGCCGGCATAGGACAGTTCCTTGATCAGCCAGTAGGCGATTTCGTCGTTGTAGCAGATGACGGCAGTGCAGCCGCAAAGGTGCTCTTTGATAAAGGCGGCCAGAAACCGGCTGTCTTGATTTTTCTCCAGTTTTTCAATATCGGAGCTGCAGAACCAGCCGATGTTTTTGTCGGCAAGCTCCACATTCATGTTCCGCAGGCAGCAGCAGGCGCCAAAATAACGTTCCGGCCCCTGCTTGTCGTCTGACTTAAAGATGCCGGCTATGCGGGTATGCCCCAGCCCGGCCAGATGATTGGCAAGAAGGTAACCGCCGTAATAATTGTCATCCTTGATGCATGCTTCGTCCGGGAGAGCATCGTATTTGTTATGTAGAAAGAGAAGCTGTGTGCCCGCAGCCTTCAGCTTCCCGAAAAGATCGGTGTTGGGCGTAGGAAGCGCGCTTTTTGACCCCTCCACTATGATGCTGCGGGGAGGGGCTTCGAGCAGGGAGGACAGGAGATGCCTTTCCCGGGAGGTGTCATTGTCTGTAGGATGAACCTGCAGATGATAGCCCTTTGAGACAAAGGCAGTGCGTATGTCAGTGAGCAGATGAGGGTAGATGTATTCCTGGCTGCTTGCGATCAGTATGGGGATGACATTGCGGGATGCGTCGGCGGACAGGCCTGTTGCATAGGAACCACTGCCCTGGCGGGTTTCGACCAGCCCCTGGTTTTTGAGGAGCGAAAGAGCGGCACGGACTGTCTGGCGGCTGACCTGATACTGCCCAGCGATGGCAGCTTCGGTGGGCAGCGCGGTGATCCCCTGCTTCAAATTCCGGGAAATCAGTTCGGTAAGCTGTTTCGAAAGCGTTTCGTACTTGTTCATAATAAAAAAATCTCCTTTTTGTTCATGGTTTATTAACAAATTATATCAAATTTATTCATGAAATCTGTGCCGATCGGAAAAAAACACCTCCCAATTACCGCCTCTGATAAGATTGACTATAAACAGGAGACAGCTAAATATGGAAAATTCTTCGTTAAAATCCATAAAAAAACAACCAAATCGTAAAAAAATACCCTGAATTTTAAAATTTGTACCATTGATTTTTATTATATCATAAATTTGTATTGTTGAACCCATCCAAAATGCACAAAAGGATGATTTTGGGTGTTGAACTGTATCGTGCATTTTGCTAAAGTGATCACAGGGACGGGGAAACATGAAATCCCGCCACCTAAAAACAGATTCCCTCATCACAGGGATGGGGGTCAATGAAAGGGAGGAAACAAAGAATGAAGAGAAAAATGGCAGTTTTACTGACAGGCGCTATGGTTATGGCTACTCTGGCAGGCTGTGGCGGCGGTGAGGCAGCTCCCGCAGCAGAGACAGCAGCACCTGCAGCAGAAGAAGAGGCACCTGCAGAAGAGGAAGCTCCTGCAGCAGAAGAGGAAGCTCCTGCAGCAGAGGAAGAGGCACCCGCAGAGGAGGCTGAGGCACCTGCAGCAAGCGGTGAGCTGATCACTCTTGGTATCATCAACAACGATCCTAACGAGTCCGGTTATCGTACCGCTAACGATGCGGATCTGAAGGCTACCTTCACAGAGGAAAATGGTTATTCTGCATCCTTCGCATACAGCATGAAGAACGATGAGCAGATCGCAGCAGCTCAGAAGTTCATCCAGGACGGCGTTGACTATCTGCTTCTCTCCGCAGCTGATACATCAGGCTGGGATTCCGTACTGACAGATGCTCAGGACGCAGGCGTTCAGGTTATTCTGTTTGACCGTACCATCGATGCAGACGAGAGCCTTTACCTTGCATCTATCGTATCCGATATGGATAAAGAGGGTGAGACCGCTGTTAACTGGTTAGAGAGCCAGGGACTTGAGACCTACAATATCATCCACCTTCAGGGCGTGATGGGTTCCGCAGCACAGGAAGGCCGCAGCGGCGCTCTTCAGGCTAAGGCAGACGCGGAAGCTAACTGGAATATCGTTGAGCAGCAGACCGCTGAGTGGAACGCAGAGAATGCACAGCAGATCGTTCAGTCCGTAATCAGCTCCGGCAAAGAGTTCAACGTAATCTACGCTGAGAACGACGATATGGCTAAGGGTGCAGTTGCAGCTCTGGATGCAGCTAACATCTCTCACGGCGTTGGCAAGGACGTTATCGTAATGGGCTTTGACTGCAACAAGTGGGCACTTGAAGAGCTGCTTGCAGGCAACTGGAACTACGATGGTCAGTGTAATCCTTTCCAGTCTTCTTACATCGACGATGTAATCAAGAATGGCGCACCTGCTGAGAAGACAATCATCATGGATGAGAAGGGCTTCGATGCAACCACCATCACACAGGAAGACGTAGATAATTATGGTATCTAATCCAATCCGGGATATTTGCTAGACGATAAAAATATGCTATAATGTATAAGACGAGCGCGGCGCAGCGGAAAAGCCTGCCCGCGCTCATTTTATGAAATAAAACTATATAATTTTGGGAGGTGGACCTGAGAGTGGAAGGAAATGTTGTATTAAAAATGAGAAACATTCACAAGATCTTCCCCGGAGTGCACGCCCTGCAGGGGGTGGACTTTACATTGCGTAAAGGTGAAATCCATGCGCTGATGGGGGAGAACGGCGCCGGGAAATCGACGTTGATCAAGGTTCTTACCGGGGTTTACGGCAAAGAGGACGGAGAAATTTTTCTGGACGGCAAAGAGGGCGCGGTTGCGATTCACTCGCCCCAGGATGCGCAGAACATGGGCATCAGTACCGTGTACCAGGAGATTACGCTCTGCCCGAATCTGACTGTGGCGGAGAATATGTTTATCGGCCGTACGGCAGGTGCAGTACAGAACTGGAAAAAAATGAACGCTGACACGGAAAGAATTCTGCAGTCCCTGCAGATTCCCGCGAAGGCGGCGCAGCAGCTTGGAACCTGTTCCCTCGCGGTGCAGCAGATGATCGCTATCGCGCGTGCGGTTGACATGGAATGTAAAGTTCTGATTCTGGATGAGCCTACTTCTTCGCTGGATGAGCAGGAAGTTGAGAAACTCTTTAAACTGATGCGGGATCTCCGCGCCAAAGGTGTAGGAATCATCTTTGTGACACACTTCTTAGAGCAGGTGTACGAGGTCTGCGACAGGATCACCGTTATGAGAGACGGTAAACTTGTGGGCGAATATGAAATTGAAAGTCTGCCCCGCGTACAGCTCGTATCCAAGATGCTCGGTAAAGAGGTGGATGATCTCTCCGACATCAAGGGCGAGGTTAAGACGTTTGATGCAGGGAAGAATGCGGTTCCCGTGCTGGAGGCGGAAGGCCTTGTCAGCAACGCAGGCATCAAGCCTTTCGATTTCCATATCAACAAGGGCGAGGTAAACGGATTTACCGGGCTTCTCGGTTCCGGGCGAAGCGAATGCGTGCGTGCGATTTTTGGCGCGGACCGTGTGACCGGCGGAAAAGTCAAAATGGGCGGCAAGGACGTAAAGATTGCGAAGCCGCTTGATGCCATGAAGAACGGTATCGCATATCTGCCCGAGGATCGTAAGGTTGACGGCATTGTGGGAGATCTTTCCGTGCGCGACAATATTATCCTGGCGCAGCAGGTGCTTAAGGGCTTCTTCAAACCTTTCTCCAAGGCGGAGGCAAATAAGGTTGCGGATGAATACATAAAACTTCTGAATATTAAGACGGCTTCAAAGGACACCCCGATTAAGTCTCTTTCCGGCGGTAACCAGCAGAAGGTTATTCTGGCGAGATGGCTCTTCACCCATCCCGAATATCTGATTCTGGATGAGCCTACCCGCGGTATTGACGTGGGTACGAAGGTCGATATCCAGAAGCTGGTATTGAAACTGGCGTCCGAAGGTATGAGCGTAACCTTTATTTCCTCGGAGCTTGACGAGATGCTCAGAACCTGTTCCCGTCTGATTGTCATGCGTGACCGCAAGGCGGTAGGCGAGCTGACGGGCGATGATCTGAATCAGGGTACGGTTATGAATACGATCGCGGGAGGTGAAAAATAAATGGCAAACAGTGAAAATGCTAAAACATCGAGTGCGAGTTTCTTAAAGAATCTGGTTAGAAATCAGTGTTTTATACCGGTTGCAGCGCTTTTGCTGCTGGCGGTTTTCAACCTGATTGCAGATCCTTCTTTCTTTAGAATTACATTGGGTTACAACAGCGCGGGGAATCCGGTGCTGTCCGGCTTTATCATCGACATTATCAATAACGGTTCCGAGCTGGCGATTCTGGCGATCGGCATGACGCTTGTAACGGCGGCTTCCGGCGGACAGGATATCAGTGTAGGCGCTGCTATCGCCATTGCGGGCAGCGTGGTTCTGCGGGTGCTCTGCGGAGGAAATGCCCGTCCCGAAACACTGCAGGCTCCCATTATTGTAGCTTTTCTGGTGGCATGTGTTGTGGCAATGCTCTTTGGCGCATTCAACGGCGTGCTGGTAGCTTATTTCAAGATTCAGCCCATGATCGCAACGCTGATCCTGTATACGGCGGGACGTTCCATCGCGGCATGGATTAATAACAACGAGCTTCCTGTTATCAGCGATCCCAAGTTTGCTTATTTCGGCGGGTTTATTCCGGGAATCCCGATCCCGACGCCCTGCTTTATCGCCATCGCATGTATGATCGTGATCGGCATTGTGTTGAAAGTGACAAATTTGCGGCTGTATACACAGGCGGTTGGTATCAACCAGAGTTCCTCCAAGTTAAACGGTCTGAATCCGGAGATGATTAAGGTGCTGGCTTTCGTGATCCTCGGCCTTTGTGTGGCGGTTGCGGGATTGATTAAGGTAAGCCGTGTGTCTTCCATCAACTACTCCGTTATCGCGAAAGATATAGAGATGGACGCGATCCTTGCGGTTGCTCTCGGCGGTAACGCGCTTTCCGGCGGTAAGTTTAATATGGCGGCCTCCATTATCGGCGCATTTGTAATCCAGTGCCTGACGACCACGCTTTATAAATTTGGCGTTTCCTCAACGGCGCTTCCTGCTTACAAAGCGGTAGTGGTTATCCTGCTGGTAGTTGTCAGTGCGCCTACTGTGAGAGAGTATTTAAATAAGATTTCACAAAAAATGAAACTGAGCAAGGAGGTGGCTTGAGATGGCAAAGACTGATAAGAATAATGCATCTGCGGGCAAGGGTCTCGGCGCTAAGCTGGCGGGCATGACCGACACCAACCTGCTCCTCACGATTACAATTGCCGTGTTTTTCCTGCTGTACATAGGTGCAATGGTTTTTCTCCGGTCGGGATTTTTAAAGCCCCAGACTTTCTTTAATATTTTAAATGCCAATGCGGCGCTGATCATCCTTGCCTGCGGCATGAGTCTTGTTATGATCACCGGCGGAATCGATATTTCCGTGGGCGGCGTGACGGCTCTCGTGAGCATGTGCTGCGCGGTTTATCTTGACTACAAGGGCGGCAACGTATTTATGGCGGTTGTCATCGCAATTTTGATTGGTCTGGCATTCGGCGCATTCCAGGGCGCTCTTGTGGCGTATCTGGACATCCAGCCTTTCATTGTTACGCTGGCGGGTATGTTCTTTGCGAGAGGTATGACGACGATTGTCAACACTTCGCCTTTCAACGTGGAGAACGAGGCGTTTGTAGCATTAAAGATGACCCGTGTGAATGTGCCTGGTCTTGGTTCCGTAAATAAGCTTGGCAAATACGTTCCTGCTTATGTGGAGATCGGTGTGCTGGTAGCGCTTCTGGTAGTAATCGTAATGTTCGTATTGCTCCGATGGATGAAGCTGGGACGTAATTTTTACGCAGTCGGCGGAAACAAGCAGAGCGCATTGATGCTCGGTATCAACGTGAAGAGAACGAAGTTCCTCTCCCATTTGATCTGCGGTCTTCTGGCAGGTATCGGCGGTTTCGTCTACTTCCTGCATGTAGGTTCCGGCTCGCCTTCTCATGCGTCGGGCGCGGAGATGGACGCAATTGCCTCCTCCATTATCGGCGGTACCATGCTGACCGGTGGTGTAGGTAATGTGCTCGGTACATTTTTCGGCGTACTCTCTCTGAACACGATTCAGAATATCGTATCCTCCGTGGGATTTGATGAAGCATGGTGGACCGGTATCACAAAAGCGGTTATGCTCTGCCTGTTCCTTGTGGTTCAGAGCGTGGTTATGTCTGTGAGAAAGAAGAGAAACGCAGCGAACTAAAAGATGATATGCCAGTGAGAAGGCGCGAAAATAATTTTATAAAATATGAAAAAAGAGGCCGCCGGGACGTGATGTGTGTCCCGGCGCTCTTTGTATGTTCTGGCAGGGGTAAATATAGAAACGGCTTCTGGGGGAGACGCAATTTGAAAGCTTCCCTTGACAATTTTAAGGGGGGGGGGTGTATGATTTAATGGAAACTTTAGGCGGATACAGAGGAATTCTTCTGGATCGGGGAAGAAAATTTGACAAAACAGGAGGAAGAGAAGGATGAGAGAGCTAAAAAAGCTATTCCAGGCTAAAAGAGTTTTAGCGCTGGCTTTAGCAATTGCCATGGCTGTGACCATGTTGCCGACAACAGCTTATGCCGCTCCTTCGGCTGACAGTGTGTCAGAGGAGCAGAGTACGGCTGTGGATTCGGTTGATGGTGAGGCTTCTGAGAGCCAGGCAGATGAAGGCGCAGACGCCGGGGCGCCCGATGGAAATACGGAAGCGGATGATTCGTTGGATGATGGCTCTGCGGAAGTACCGAAAACAGACGCTTCGGATGATACGCCAACTGATGATCCGGGCGTCACGGCGGATGATGCTGCGGCAGGCAATCCGGCCGGTACGGGAACGGATCAGGAGACAGAAGGGGAAGGTACCGGCCCGGCGGCTGAAGAAGAGGTCAAAACTGCAGATGGTGCGGTGCCGGAAAAAGATGTCTATGAAGTAGATGACAGCAATGTTGGCGACACGACTGCAGTATATGATGGCAGTGAACAGTTTGGGGACGCACAGGTTGTGATCAAGAAAAATGGTGAGTCTGTGGATGAGACAGACATTGCCGGGCTCACTAAAAAATGGGTGAAGAAAGACACGACCGAGGAAGTAAGCCCGGTTGCCGCAGGCGAGTATCAGCTTCTCGTGACGATACCGGCGGGCGACCGAAATGACGCGGTGGAGAAAAGAATTGATTTTAAAATCACCGCGCAGGTGCTCTCTGTTGCAGAGGATTCCATATCCGTTACACCGGGAACCAAAGTTAAGGACATTAAAGTCGGTGTGAGTGTAGTGGATAAGGACGGCACTACATTCGCTTCTGTCTCTGCGACTGATGCGGAAGCGAATGCGGCGTCGAAACTGGCTGTTACGTCCGCAGGCGTGAAAGAGGCGATTACCGGCAATGTGCTCGGTAACGAGGACGTGCTGAAAAAAGGCGGTGACTATGCAATCACCCTGTCCTTTCAGTTTACCGATAAGGCGGACGAAGCGGAGAAAAATAACTATGCGATGCCCGCAGATCAGGTTATGGACATCGAAATGTCTGATTTGATTTCTACCTGGGTAGAGTGGGATTATACAGCGGCTTATAAGGCGGCCCATCCTGTAAAGGATGAGGAGGGAAATCCGATAGAAGGTGAGTATGAGCCCTTTACATACGCCTATACCGGCAGTGCGCAGGAACCTGTGGCAGGCACTGATTATGAGGCTAAAATTTTTAGCGATGAGGTAGTTGGCAAAGACGATCAGGGAAATGACACCTATCGGGAACTTACGGGTGAACTGAAGAAAGTCTGGTATGAATACAGACCTGGATCGGGCCGGGTTGAACTGGAGCAGGCTCCTGTGAACGCGGGAGAATACGGTATCGTACTGCGTTATGAAGGTGAGGAAGGCCTTTATGATGACTGTGATAGCCCGATCATGGATGTAACGATCGAGCCGGCAATACTGGAACTTGTGCCGATACCGGAAGGTGGCACCACTTTCAGCGCTGGGACGACGGCTAAAGAAGTGCTTGAACAGGTGGACTATCAGGTTTACAGATATGATGAAAAGGCTGCCAATGGCCTGGGAGCACGTTTTGACAATACAGACGAGTTTGACAGAGATACCTTCTGGGGAACTTCTTATGCCGATTCATCGAAAACGCAGTCCTATCAGCCGGTTTTTGGAATCTTGAATGAAAAAAAGACGACAAATGAGGATGGGACGACAGAAGATTTAAGCAAGTGGCTGAAAGATGGAGACCGCTTGGAAAGCGGTAAGACGTACCGTGTCATGTTTACCGGCTATAAGGCGGTTTATAATGCAGACGGCTCTATTTCAAGTCAATCGTATATTTGTCCGATTAATGCTTATGGGGATGGCACAGACAGTGATGGAAATAGCTATCACGTAAATCTTGCGAATTCCAACAGCCTTAACTATATGGTGGATGAGGAACATGTAATTAGCAGCAAGGAAGCGCTTATCATAAATGTGGCGGCTGCTGCGGTTATTGATGTGAGCGCCATCACGCCTATCAGCAGAGAGTACAATGGGAAACCTCTGTACGAAAACAGAGCTGACTATAAGAAAGCAAAAGTGACGGTGGACGGCAAGAGTGTTGCGGAGGGAACTGCCAGCCAACTGACATATACCTGGTATGAGCAGGACGGAACGGTGTCTGAACCCGATACAAACGCTGACGGTTCTATTAAGACGGACGCGGACGGGAATCCGATATACATTGAGAAGCCTGTCTGGCGTCATCTGGGAACTGCTGCTAAGCCGAAAGATGCAGGCACATATAGACTGTTGGTGAGCTATTATGACAGCACCCATGCGAATGCTTCGGTTCAAAATGAGGTAATCTATGAAATCAGACCGAGAAAGATCAAAGTTGTTCCTTCGGGTGACTATAGGGCATATACAGGTGTTACCTCACAGAAATTCCTGTCCATGACAGATGTCTCCTATGATATCAAGGTGGTTACGGAAGACGAGGATGCCGCCGCGATGAATGAGATTCTGCATAGCTGGGTGAAAGATGATGACTATGGGATTACCTGGTATGTGGAGAAGAAGGACGCGGAGAAGAATGAGTGGAATCGGACAGATAACAGCTACAGTTTTGCGGAGGGCGATCAGTTAAGACTGGCGGCTGTGCTGTCTTATTGTGATTCGAATTATACCGACTACGAAGAGGTAGAGGAAAAAGCAGAGGACGGGACAACATCCACAAAGACTACTTATTTCAATGAGACAAAGGACATCACCCTGACCAAGATGGGCGCTGCTGCGCTGACGGTGACCACGGATCTGACTAAACTGGCAGATAAGTCCAGGGTGTATAACGGCGAGGCGTTTGATGTTACGGAAGCTGTGAATAACGGTCTGATCACAATTAAGGCAGGAGAGACCGTTGTGACGAATACGGTTTTGCCGAAGATGGATCAATTCTGGGTAGAAATTACAGGAGAGGGTCCGGAATACGTGGAAAAGCCGGTCGATGCCGGCACATATAAGTATTATCTTGGTTTCGGCGGAGATGAGACGTATCAGGGATTTATCGATAATTCGGATACGTTTGAAGGAGAAGACGGCTTTATCTACTCGAACTTTGTATATGAAACGGATATTGTCTATGAAATCAAGCAGGCGGAACTTACGGTAACCCCTTCCATCAGGGATGAGGTTGCGGGAGGTACCCGGGTACAGTATGCTTACGACGTCAACGCGGCGGTGTTTGAGACGCCTGTGGAGAAGGATAAGGATGCGTTTACCTACAGAAGGTACGAGGAAGACGGCAGCTTTACGTACGGTTACCAGGCTGTAGACGGCACGATTTCCTTCGATGTATTTGACGCAAAAGGAAGAGAACTTACATACGGCGAAAAATTAAAAGGGGCGGAGACTTACACTGTAAAATTTGACAGTGCAGAGCTGACTGCCGATTACGCAAGGAATTATACATTAAAAGCGGGTGAGAGCAAGACCTTTACGACTGTGCGCAGTAAATCCACAGTGACGGCGATAAGCCCTGAGAGAAACAATGCTGCATCCATAAAGATCAACGATGTCGTTGTGTCTAAGGATGGCGCCTGCACGCACACAGTTACGACATTGCAGGCAATTCCTTATGTTTATAATCTGAGTAGTCCTGACGGCAAACACAGGGAGGGCAACTATATTGCCATTGACATTGCCATACCTGCGGAGTATGAAGCTCTTTCAGACATCAATCCGATGTATGAAAGCAGTGTGAAGAGCGCAAAAGGTCTTATTCTTGATGTGGCTGGCGACAATTCCATCCGGGTTGCGTTTGACGCGAAGGAGGCGGAGAAGGCGGAATTTGATATCCGCTGGGAGGAAGGCTTCACAGAGCATTTTGTTCTGGATTTTGCGAACGCGATATTCGGTGACAATTTAGAGGAGACGGTAGCTCCTAAGTCTCTTGCGTTCAACGGGGCATTGAACAAGATGGTAGTAGGAGCTACCCAGAGGCTGGATGTGAAGCTTTCCAAATCTCAGGAAAGCGATGTCATTCATCTGAGCTATAAGGTAGACGAGGCTGGCAAAGACTTCCTCTGCGTTACTGAGGAGGGATATGTGACAGCTTTGAAGAAGGGCAGTGCGACGGTTTACGTCTATTCTTCCAGACTGAAGATTGACGAGGACGGAAAGCAGACATGGATACCCACGGAACCGGCCAAAGAAGCAAAGCTTAAGGTGACAATCAATGATGTGACTGCACCGAAGATTAAGACTCTGACAGCGAGAGATCATAGTCTGACTGTGTCCTGGTCCGGACCGGTTGACGGCTATACAGATGGTTATCGCAGCGAGATTTATGTAATGAAGGACAAGAAAAAGCCGCAAGATTTTGAAGAACAGATCGGCGCCATGAAGAATGGGGCGTGGAAAGGTATCTTTGAGATCGCTCCGGTTTATGTTTCCAACAACAGTTATTATAATTCGAAGACCAAATTGTATACAAAAACCTTGAGTGGAAGCGGTCTGTCAACAGAGGAGACCTATACGGTATATGTGCGCAACGTGAGTGGAATCCGTGGTCTGGATTATTGTGATCACGAGGTGCGCTGTAAGGTCAGCGAATCCTATGCAGGCGCTGTGAAAACCGCCAAGACGACGAAATCACAGCTGACAGGTCTGCGATTTGACCAGGAGAGAATAACGGATACCGAGTATACCGAGTATGACAAAGATGGCAAATGTTATACGGTGGCATTATCCAAGGGAAGCTTGACGATGGCTCTCGAGGGTGAGTTCCGCGAGAATGTAGAGTCGGGTGCGGCGGATCGAGAAGACCGTATCTGGAAAGACTTACCGCTTTCCAAGGACGACCAGAAAAACTATATGACGTCGAAACTCAATTATGTTGTAGGCGAAGCCCGTGACACAGAGTGCTACGGGAAAGATGAGGACGGCTGTACGGGAGTAGTAGTGGATTACTATGATGCTGAGGATGAGATGTGGCATTATGCTCATCTTTACAACACGCCTCTTGCCACCATCAAGAATGAGAAGCTGACACTGAATGGGGTAGGAAAGGTAGCTGTCGTTGCGATTGATCCCACCACAAGGGGTGTGCACGCAGTAGCGTTTGTGAATATTACCGCAAAGGCGGACAATATCAAAGGCAAGACGGTCAAAATGCAGGTGGGACAGAGCATGTCACTGTACGATATGGTGACCTATGCGGAAGGCAAAAAGGTTCTGATCGGCGACTTTGAGAAATCTATCGTGGTGGATGAAGAGCTGAAGAATGTGTTTGAGGCGGATGAACGCTTCGAGTTAGACGGCGTTATGGTCAAGGCGGTTAAGGAAGGCAAACAGCCGCTGAATCTTACGCTGAAGGACAGTGTTGTCGGCACGGATAAGACGGCGGCGGTGAAGCTCTCTGTTACGGGCCTTGATCCTGTTAAGAAGATCCAGACAACATTTGTCACCGACCAGTTTGCGGATCTTGCGTTTGCCTATACAGGCTATGCGGAGGCATTCCGGATCCAGGTGACAGATGCGAGAGGTCATATACTGCAGAGCAAGTATGTGCCGAGAAACAGCAATATATATAATGCGAAGACGAAACTGTACACCTACAGGGTCGGAAATCTGACGCAGAAATCAAAGTACGATGTGACAATAACGGCGCTGTATGGAAACCTTGCATCCAAAGAGGCAAAAGGCAAAATCCAGACGACACTGCTCCCGGCGAGCTATCGGAGGCTGGATGACAGTATAAAAGCTGATCCGTACTATGAGGGTGGTGTTACCATTACGGCTCCAAATAATGGGAACAGGGATATTAAGGAGAATGCCCTGTACTCGGGAAATGTTTATACACTGGGGCTTAAGGCGGACGAGTATAATGTGGGAGCAAAGTATGCCAAGACGGACACGCTGACATGGACGGTTACGAATAAGAAAGTGGCGACTGTGAAGGCGAATGCGGGCACATATACCGCATCCTTCAAGGCGGTAGGAGCGGGCAGTACATTTATAGAAGTGCGGTCCAAGATAACAAAAGCGGTATTTGCCAGATGGGAGGTAACGGTAAACCCGGTGGCAAATGCGGACTGGTACCATGGGGATAATGAGTATCTCGGCCAGTCACCCGTAGATGGCTCGACTCCGTCAGAAAATCGGGCATCGGTGACAAGCGTTGGCAATGACAGCTCGGTGAGCGTGCAGAAGGGACAGTACAAGTGGTTCAGCTTTACAGCGAGTATGACGGATGTATATACCTTCAGTTCAGATAATGGCAAAACTTATGCATGGCTGTTCTATGACACGGAGAGGGCTGTGATCGACCGAATTGGCAATAGCGCGGACAGAGATATACTGGACAGCAAACGCAGCGAGTATGCCAGAATGGATGTGAATGGCAAGAAGATTAAGCTTGCGGCAGGCGAGACGGTATACTTTGCAGTGGGCTATGACAAGCTGGCGGATGCGCTTGACAGTCTCGTTAGCGTAGCGGGAGAAAACGGCGGATCAGTCGGATCTGATGTGAGACCGGCGTCGGGAACAGCGTCCCTGTCTGTCGGATCGCCTGCTTATGTATCTGTGACTGAGAATCAGTTTAAATGGGTGAGATTTACAGCATCGGAAGCCGGTACATACCGATTCTATTCGACAAATAATTCCGGGGATCCCAAAGCATGGTTCTTTACGCAGTCTGGTAAAAACTATGTTGACAGGCAAAAGGGGATTGACAGTAGTAAAATGAATAGTTGGAGCAGTTCATCTAACTATGGGTATGGGTATGATGATGATGGCGCTGGTGACGGCGAGAATAATTTTGCTTATGAGATTGACAATCTGTCAGCGGGCGAAACGGTATACCTGGCAGTGGGTTACTGGAGCTTTTCTTCCTCTTTGTCTGCAGATGTCTTTGTAGAAAAGCTCTATTAAGAAACGGTTCTTAAAATTAGATGGTTCATCCATCACAATGTGACGAGGGACTTGTCGCCTGATATGACAAGTCCCCTCACTCTGAAAGAAAGACGTATTCTGAATGAATAGGTCTTTCTTTTTTACGTAGTCCTATGCAGGGAATGCGTGCTGCTGAATGGAACGTTTTTGTGAAAATGTAATAAATATTCCTGTGAGAGGACTATCTTTTTGCAACACAATGTGGTATACTCAAGGCAATGCAAAAGTAGGAGAAGGCAGATTGCCGCCTGTCTGCATAATTGATTGTTCTCACATGGGAGGATTTTTACATGAGAAAGATTGGCTTTAAATTTGCATCTGCAATCATTGTGCTTGCACTGATTTCGATTATTTCGCTGGGGCTGCTTGCCAACAGCATGACGGCGATTTCTCAGAGCAGTCAGGATATTATGAACAATGAGGTAGAGAAAATCAATCTGATCCATGGCATCTATGAGGATTATCTTGACATGTACATGAACGTGTATGCCCATGTAAATGCCAAGCTGCTTCGGACGATGGATAAACGTGCGGAGGATATTCTGGAGCGCCGGGCGCAGATGTGGGAATCTATGGAAGCCTATAAAGCGAAGATTACCTCGGAGGAGACACAGGGAGTCTACAATTCATTGGAGGGGCGGCTTGTCAGCTTCGACAGTTATGTGGATGCCATTATAGAGGTGAGCAGGGAGGGTGATAAGGAACGCGCCAATAATCTGATTGCCAATAACCTTGGTATGCTGAACAATACCATTGCCAACAGCATGAATGATCTGCTTGAGTTTTCGGATGCGGAGCTTGACGCCGGCAAGACATATCTGCAGGGGAAGGCGGAGAGTTCCTATGTGCTGATTGCATCGGTTATTGTGATTCTCCTTGTGACAGCGGTTCTGGTATTGATTATTGCCAACCGCATTATCGTGATGCCGATCCAGAAAATTGCCAAAGTAATCAATGGGATGATTGAAGACATACATAATAACAAGGGAAGTCTGACCGAGAGAGTGCCAGTGCAGACGAAGGATGAAATTGCGACGCTGGCTGCGGGTGTCAATGAATTTCTGGATATTTTGCAGGATGTGATCGGCGGGGTTATGTCCTGCAGCGACGAGATTAACAGACAGCAGATGCATGTCAATGAGGTAGTGGAGGAGACAAACCAGAATGCCGGCGACACATCGGCTACGATGGAAGAACTGGCAGCCAGCATGGAGGAGGTATCCGCCACAGTCGGTTATGTCAGCGAGAACACCAGAGAGGCGGGGGCATCTGTTGAAGAGGTGGTTAGTCAGGCGGTCAGCGGCACGAAATTTGCGGAGGAAATCCGCAATCGTGCGGAGGAGCTTCGCAAGCTGGCGCAGAACAGCCGTGCGACGGCAGACGGCATGATCAAGGAATTTGACGTTTCCCTGAACGCATCCATAGAGGACAGCAGACAGATAGAAAAGATCGGAAATCTGACAGCGGATATTCTGAGCATTGCATCCAAGACGAACCTGCTTGCCCTGAATGCGTCCATAGAAGCGGCAAGAGCGGGCGAGGCTGGCAAAGGGTTTGCTGTGGTGGCCGATGAGATCCGCATGCTGGCGGACAGCTCGAAACAGACAGCCGGAAATATCCAGCAGATTTCGGCGGGCGTTGTGGCGGCTGTTATGACGCTTGCGGAGAATGCCGGCAGTCTTGTGAAGTTTATCAATGAGCGCGTGATGCCGGATTACGAGATACTGGAGCGGACGGGGGAACAGTATCTGAACGATTCCATTACGGTGGATCGCATGATGGGTGAAATGCGCGAATCTATGGAAAACATTGGAGGAATGATGCGTACGGTGGCAGAGTCCAATGAAAATATTGCGAGCAATGTGAGAGAGAGCGCCCAGGGTGTGGGAGGCGTAGTGGATAATACGGCGGCGCTGGCTGAAAATATGAAGGGCATTGTGGAGGCTCTGAATCAGGTTTCGGATGTAGTGAGTCATCTTTCGGAGCAGACAGCCTGCTTCGAAGGATAGAGGCAGAGGATAGGGCGGAGGAAGAAGTTTTGGGTGAAAATGTAACGGAGAAGGAAAAAGGAGAGCCGTCTGAAACAGAGCGGAATGTATCTGGCGGCGGGAGCGGAACCGGAAAAAGCGGCGACACCAAAATAGGACTCACTCTGCGCATTCTGGTGTCAGCCTATGTGCTGTATCTGGCGTATGGTCTGATACAGGGATTCGGAGAAGCCACAGGCAACGACAGGATATTTATAGCGATAGCGATCGTTGTTTTTGTGGCGGCAGGAGGTGCTATCCTGATCTTATCAGCAAAAAAACTGATTCGGAAGGAGTATGTGGATGCAGATGGAGAAACAGCAGAAGATGAAGAACGGTAAAGGAGCCGGAATCAGACTTAAGATCAATGCCTGTATTCTTGCTACATTAGTTGTGCTTGTTGCGCTGATGGCGGTGGTAATCGGCAGGGCCAGTCAGTATAATGCGCAGTACTCCCAGATTCTTGACAGCATCAGTAAGGTGACTTTCGTTAAGGACAACGCCTCTTATCTTGGGCGGACTGTTGTTGTGAAGTGCAGCACGGGCGGCGATATTGCCTCCAGCGGGCACGTGGAAACCATAGATACCATGGAGCGGTATGTGGCGGAAGTCGGAGAGAGTGTGCCACAGGAGGCAGAATATTCGGAAATGCGCAACCAGTTTGACAAATTTGCCTCCGAGGCCGGAAAATTTATTGCATCCTTCAGAGAACTGCAGGCTGCCTGCGGCGCCTCCTACTCCTCGGCGGGGCTGAATGCGGCCCAGGATATGAGCGGCAGTATGAGCTTTGTCAGCACCAGCGCCGAGACACTTTTAGCGTCGGAGATAGCAAGAAGTGAGCTGATTGTAGATGAAATTCAAAATGACTTCAAGCGCACGATTACCATGATCATAGCTGCTGTCGTGTTTACGGCAATTATAGTCATAGCGGCGACATTTGTTCTGACGCAGAGCATGACTGCACCGATTATACAGCTGCAGAAAAATCTCACGGTTATGTCTGAGGGGAATCTGACAGGCGAGGATATCAAGGTGAAAAGCCGGGATGAGGCAGGGCGCGCCGCTTCGGCTTTTAACAAGATGAAAGGCAGTCTGGTGCGCTTGATCAGCAAAGTGGCGGCCAACATGTCGGAGCTGAAAATGGCTACCGCGACAGTCAACAACAGTGTGGATGAGAATGCTCAGGGTGGTACCCGCATCGCGGATGCGGTGGAAGGGATGCTGTCTGCTCTGGAGAGGCAGCAGGAAGAAGTGAGCCGTGCCCGGGAGCAGATCAGCGATATGGGAAATATTGCCGGAAAAGTGGCGGATTATGCAGAAGCGATCCACGGAAATGCGGAAAAGACGAGGGACAATGCCAGAGACGGCATGCAGAAAATCGTGGCTTATGTGGAGCAGATGCAGGAGGTCAACCGCTCTATGCGGGATATGGAGAGCGTATTTGCTTCCTTTGGTGAAAACACAAAGGGAATGACGGAGGCGCTGGCGTCTATTTCGTCTATCGCGTCACAGACCAATCTGCTCTCACTGAACGCATCTATTGAGGCGGCGAGAGCCGGGGAAGCCGGGAGAGGATTTGCGGTAGTGGCTACGGAAATCCGGAATCTGGCGGATGACTCCCAGGCCGCAGCCGCGCATATAGGGAAGATGATCGAGGCTGTCAGCAGACAGGCGGATCAGATGACGGAGCGGTTGCGGGAGAGCCTTGACCAGCTGGAGAAAGGAAACCAGATGACGGGAGAGGCCAGGGAGAGTTTCGAGATTATCACCTCGGGCACGGATGAGGTCGGCAACAGCGTGGAGGACATCATAAGCGGTGTGGAGGTTCTGAGCGAAAGAATCCGGGAAGCGATGGACAGCATGGGAACCGTGAAGGAAGCCGCAGACAGTAATGTGACGGAGATCAACGAAGTCAGTGCGGTGGTGGCCGAGCAGTCCGCGAATCTGGAAGAGGTATCTGAAGCTATGGACAAGCTGCTTGCGCTCACAGGTGATGTGGAAGGGCTGGTAGGCGAATTTAAGATTTAGGGTTTGGAAAAGAAAAAGATAGTATGTAAAATTGCATAAAGATGATAAAAAACACGTAAAACACTTGCTTTTTACACGCGGGGGGGATGGTCTTACGTGTTTTTTGCTGTGCAAAAATGCGATAAAAGGAAAGGGTGGATATGTTGTTGGTTCTACCTGGAATTCCTTTACGGCAGTGTTCAATGCTGGTGAGGGCGATAAGACGTTCCAGATCCGCTGGGAAGACGGCTATGTGGAGAGCTATACGCTGAAATTCGCGGAGGCTGTCAAGCTGGAAAATCTGGAGGATGCGGTTGCACCTAAGGCGCTGGCATTCAATTCACCCAATAAGAAAATGGCGGTAGGCCAGGAGCAGCAGCTTGACGTGAAGATCACGAAAGAGCAGATGGGAGATGTGATCTATCTCGGCTATAAGAGTGACGATACCAAGACGCTAGTTGTAGATGAAAGCGGCAGAGTGACCGCGTTGAAGATCGGTAGTGCGACAGTTACGGTATTCCCGCAACACCTTGTAAATGATAAGCCAGTGCCGATTCCGGGTGCGAAAACTGCGACATTCAAGATTCAGGTAACTAAGCTGGATGCGCCGAAGAAGCTGAGCACAGTTACACATGGTACATACGTTGATCTGAATTATGATTCTCCGAATTACGGATATCGCCGGGAAATCTATGTGGTGAAGAAGAGCGATACATTTAAGAAAGCGGAAGACTTCGAAAACACGCTGAAGGGCATGAAAGAGAATCAGTGGAAATCCAAAGGTTTCGCTATCGCGCCGATTTATATCAATAAATCAACGGAAGACGCTTATAGAAAAAGTGCAAAATATGTGAGTCGTCTGCAGGGACTGGATGTGAAGACGGATTACACGATCTACGTGAGAAATGTGTGTGCAGTCAGAACGCTCACGGATGGAACCGGCGGCGTAGTTACACAGGCGGCGATGAATGAAAGTGCGGTAGATCCTGCGGCGGACAGAGCTGACCAGATAGAAATCCCGCTTCCTTTTGCCGGTGAGGATAAAGCAAAATATAAGGATGTCTATGAGGAGCCGAAGCTGGAATATGCACTGGCAAAATGCTATGATAAGAAGACGGATACATGGGGCTGGGGAACGAAGAACGATTACGCAAGTATAGATAAGAAGGGTAAGATAAAATTTACCGGAATACCGAGAGATGATGATCCGCTTATAGTCAGAGTCCATGTTGTCGGTACCGAGATAAATGCATATGCAGATTTTTCTTTCTGGGACAATGCGGATTCTGTTGCGGTCGCTAAGAAGTCTGTCACACTGTCTGTCGGGCAGGGACAGAATCTGGGGGATCTGCTTACCTATAATCTGGGCAAAATGAAATTGACAGCTTATCCAGATCGTTCCATCGATACGGAAAAGGTGCGCAACGCGATCAAGAGCCAGAACCAGTCAGAATTCTTTACGGTGACTGAGGGCGGTTATCTGAGAGCAGTCAATGGCGGCGGTAAGCTGGAGCCGGTAAAGAGTCTGAAGGCGTGCGACGTGACACACAATAACTTTGGACTGACCTTCAGTTATTCGGGTTATGCAAGCAGTTTCCTGCTGGAAGTTTCTGATACAAAGAAGCCGATTTACAGCAAAGTGCTCAGCGGGGGCAACGGTATTGAGCGGCTCCTCGTGACTGACAAAGACGGCAAGTATGTTCAGAGACGCAATGCGCAGGGTGATCTGGTGTACGACGAGAACGGTGATCCTGTATGGACATGGAAACAGGGCACATATGAGATTTCGGATCGGTTTATCAGGGATCTGGGTATCAGGCTCTATAAAGATTCCCAGTATACGGTCAGCCTTACACCGATTTACGGTGCAAATAAGGCAAAACCGGCTACCGCTAAGGTGAAGACCACGAAGATACCAGTACAGGACGAGTATCTTGAAAATGGATACGACGACAATGGCAATTTGATCTGGGGCTGCGATAGAAAAGGCGGCATGGGTATCACTGTGTCGGAAGGTGACAGAGGGTTAAATTTAGGAGAATGGAATAAAACCTTATATGCGGTATCGGGAAATACCTATACGCTTACTGCCGAAGTAGACAACAAGCGCGGGCGTGTCAGCGATACACTTGTCTGGACGGTTGGCGACGCCAAGGTAGCGAGTGTCAAGGCGGCGGCAGGGACTTACTGCATTACCCTGACGGGTCTGAAACCGGGCAAAACGACGCTGGAAGTAAAATCAAAGCTTCTTGGCAACAAGGTGATCGCAAGATATGATATCAATGTGGGTGCGGTTAAAAATGCCTGGAATAACGCTGCGTATTATGGGGAAAACGAGCCCGACTAATCATAGTTATATAGTTGTTCATTGTGTGTAATATTACATTAATGTAGAAACACCCTGCGGGCGCAGCAATGCCTGCGGGTGTTTCTGTGTATGGGGAGTACATTTCACAAACGGACGGATGCTGCCGGAAGGAAATACCGTTCTCTGGAATGACGAGAAGTTGTAAATGGTACAACTTTTGTAAGATGTATGTAGATATTGAATAAAAAGATTGACAATTTATCAGCATGTATATATAATGAAAATATCATCTGGAGACATGATGGTAAAAATGCACAGAATGACTTGCGAATTGGATGCCTGTTAAGCAAAATGTCCTAAATACTGGTTTTTAAAAAGGATAAAATATTTTGAAAATCGGCGAAATGTACAGTGTACAACTTAGAGGCGTATATAGACAAGTTGGCTGTGCCAAACAACTATTCTTTAAGGGAGGAAAAAGAAGACATGAAAAAGAAAGTTTTAGGCACACTTCTGAGTGTAGCAATGGTTGCTTCCATGCTTGTAGGCTGTGGCGGCGGCGAGGCAGAGACAGCAGCTCCTGCAGCAACTGAGGGAGCTCCTGCAGCAGATGCGGAGGAAACTCCTGCAGCAGATGCTCCGGCAGCAGACGCAGAGGAAGCTCCCGCAGCAGATGCTCCGGCAGCAACTGGCGGCAAGAAGGTTGGCGTGGCAATGCCTACCCAGTCTTCCGAGAGATGGATCAACGACGGCGCTAACATGAAGGCTCAGCTCGAGGCTCTTGGCTACGAGGTAGACCTTCAGTACGCAGAGGATGATGTACAGGCACAGGTTTCCCAGATTGAGAACATGATCGCTTCCGGCGTAAACTGCCTGGTTATCGCTTCTATCGACTCTGACGCTCTGGTTAATGTAGAGGCTCAGGCGAAAGAGGCAGGCATTCCGATCATCGCTTACGACCGTCTGCTGATGAACACGGATGCAGTTTCCTACTACGCTACTTTCGATAACAAGGGCGTTGGTACCGCAATCGGTAAGTACATTGAGGAAAATGCAGGTCTTGATCCTGCAGACCCGAAGACCATCGAGTTCTTCATGGGTTCCCCTGATGATAACAACGCACATATGCTTTACGCAGGTCTGATGGAGGTTCTTCAGCCTTATCTGGACAACGGCGCACTGGTTTGTAAGTCCGGCAGAACTTCTTTCGATGATACCTGTATCTTAAGATGGTCCCAGGAGACCGCTCAGCAGAACTGTGAGAACTATCTGACAGGTTTCTACGCTGACGAGGATCTTGACATCTGCGCTACCGCTTTCGACGGTTTCGCATACGGCTGTAAGGCGGCTCTTGAGGGCGCCGGTTACACAGACGAAAACTGGCCGATGATCACTGGTCAGGACGCAGAGCTGATGGCTACCAAGAACATCATCTCCGGCAAGCAGACCATGTCCATCTACAAGGATACCCGTCTTCTGGCTGAGAAGTGCGTTACGATGGTGCAGGCAGTGCTTGAGGGTGCAGAGCCTGAGATCAACGATACCGAGCAGTATGACAACGGTAAGATCGTAGTTCCTTCTTACCTGTGCACACCTGTAGCAGTTGACCAGTCCAACTATGAGGAAATCATTGTAGAGGGCGGTTACTACACAGCGGAGCAGTTAGCTGAGTAATCTATCATAAGATATTAGGAGGGCGGCGGCAGTTTTGCGGCCGCCCTTTTTCAACAGTCTGGAACCATGCGGATTCCAAAACAGAATGCCAATGGGACTGGGCCGTCAAGAAAAATAGATGGAGAAGGGAGTTGGGAAAATGTCGGATTACATCTTGGAAATGAACCACATTGTCAAGGAATTTTCAGGTGTCCGGGCGCTGGATGATGTGAATCTGAAGGTGAGACGCGGGGAGATCCATGCTCTGTGCGGTGAGAACGGCGCGGGAAAATCTACGCTGATGAATGTTCTCTCGGGCGTCTGGCCTCATGGTACATATTCTGGCGATGTCGTGTACAAGGGGGAGACATGTAAGTTCCACAATCTGAGGGACAGTGAGGCGAAAGGTATCGTTATTATCCACCAGGAGCTCGCTTTGAGTCCGCTTCTGTCGGTGGCGGAGAATGTGTTCCTGGGCAATGAGCAGTTGGCGGCAAAAGGGGTTATAGACTGGACGAAGACCAGGCAGCGGGCGCAGGAGATGCTTGCCAGGGTAGGTCTGGAGCATGAAGATGTGAATGTGCCGGTTAACTCTCTGGGTGTAGGCAAACAGCAGCTGATTGAAATTGCGAAGGCAATGGCGAAGAAGGTTGAACTTCTGATCCTTGACGAGCCGACTGCGGCACTCAATGATGAGGAGAGTAAAAAGCTTCTTGACATTATGCTGGAGCTTAAGAAACAGGGAATTACCTGTATTATTATTTCCCATAAGTTAAATGAGATTGAATATGTATCTGACGCTGTAACAATCATCCGTGATGGTAAGACCATTGAAACGCTGATCAAGGGTAAGGACGATATGTCCGAGGACCGTGTGATTAAGGGCATGGTGGGACGTGAAATGACCAACCGTTACCCGGCGCGCGAAGGCGTTAAGATTGGTGATACCATTTTTGAAGTCAAGGGTTGGAATGTTTATCATCCCGATGATGCAGAGCGTCAGGTTTTGAAAAATATTAACATCAGTGTTAAGGCGGGCGAGGTAGTCGGGCTTGCCGGACTGATGGGCGCGGGGCGTACCGAGTTCGCCATGAGCGTATTCGGACACAGCTACGGGCAGAAGATTTCCGGAACCGTAAAGATTAACGGCAAGGAAGTGGAAATGAAAACCGTAAAGCAGGCGATTGACAGTAAGCTTGCCTATGTGTCTGAGGACAGAAAGGTGTACGGTCTGAATCTGATCGGTGAGATCAAGGAGAATATGACGATAGCGGCCCGTCCGAAATTCTTTTCCAAGCACGGTGTGATCAACGGAAACGATGAGATTGTTGCGGCGGAAGAGTACAAGAAAAGGATTAATGTCAAGGCTACTTCCATCGAGCAGGTGGTTGGCTCGCTGTCCGGCGGTAACCAGCAGAAGGTAGTTCTGGCGAAGTGGATGCTGACACAGCCGGATGTGCTGATCCTGGATGAGCCTACCCGCGGTATCGACGTGGGTGCAAAGTATGAAATTTACTGTGTCATCAATGAACTGGCAAAAGCCGGCAAGGCAGTGCTCATCATCTCTTCCGAAATGCCGGAAATCATCGGTACCTGTGACAGGACCTATGTTATCAACGAGGGACAGATCGCGGGTGAGCTGAATCACGAGGAGCTGACACAGGAAAAAATTATGCAGTGTATTATGGCACATAATAGAAAGGGTGATGGAAATGAATGAGAAGAAAAAAGTAGTCAATCTTGACATGAAACAGTACGGTATGTTTCTGGCGCTTATCGCCATCTATGTTATTTTTGCCATTATGACGGGTGGAAAAAACCTTTCCCCGGCTAATATCAACAATCTTATCATGCAGAACGGTTATGTGGTTATCCTTGCCATCGGTATGCTGCTGTGCGTGCTGACCGGTAACGTTGATCTGGGTGTTGGTTCTGTTGTGGCTCTTACAGGCGCTGCAGCAGGTATTATTCTGATCGACTATAAGCTGAATATGTGGGTGGCAATCTTTGTGGCGCTGCTGATCGGTCTTCTGGTAGGTATGTTTGCAGGCTTCTTTATCGCATATCTGGACATTCCGCCTTTCGTTGTGACGCTGGCTACGATGCTGATGGGCCGCGGCCTTACATACACGCTCTTGAAGGCACAGACAAAGGGTCCTCATCCCGACAATTTTGTATATCTGGGCGCGGGCTTCCTTCCTACAGCTAAGATCAGTTTTGGGGACGGCACTCTGGATCTGGTTTGTATCGCGGTAGCGATTGTTGCTTCCGTTGCTCTGGTTCTCAACGAGATTCGCAGCATCAAGACAAAAGAGAAATACAACTTTGCGACCAATCCTATGTGGCAGGTTGTGCTGAAACTGGTGGTTATGCTCTTTATCATCTGGTTCTGCTTCTTTAAGCTGGCGCAGTACAACGGACTTCCGTTCGTACTTGTCATCATGGCTCTGCTGATTGCATTGTACGGATTTATCACAAGCAAGACGGTGGCGGGCCGTCAGATCTACGCGCTGGGCGGCAACAGAAAGGCGGCAAACCTTTCTGGTATTGATACGAAGAAAGTGTTCTTCTGGGTGTACACCAACATGGGAATTTTAAGTGCGGTAGCAGGTATCGTTTTATCTGCGCGTAACTCTTCCTCCACTCCGAAGGCCGGTGACGGTTTCGAGATGGATGCCATTGCATCCTGTTACATCGGCGGTGCGGCAGTGGCCGGCGGCGCTGGTACAATTATGGGTGCGGTAGTCGGTGCCTTTATCATGGGTATCCTGAATAACGGTATGTCACTGTACGGCTGGTCTACGGATATTCAGAAGATCGTGAAAGGTGCGGTTCTTCTCGGGGCTGTAACCGTGGACGTTATCTCCAAGAGAAAGAAAGGCTGATGATCTGATAGCAGATATATAGCAGATAAGGGCAGCGGGGGGAAACGCAGACCTTAATGTACGAGGGCGGCCCGAAAGGGTGGCCCTCTGCGTGTCTACGCGGAGCCAGAAAACGACAGGAGAAGCGATGGAAAAAACAACGCCTAAATATATGGAGCTTGTTGGATGGATCAACGAGCAGATAGAAACAAAAAAGCTTGTTCCGGGTCAGAAGATGTATTCGGAGAACACGCTGAAAGATATGTTTGGCGTGAGCCGTCAGACTGTCAGACACGCGATTGGCGTTCTGGAAAATGAGGGGATCATCCGGCGTGTGCAGGGGAGCGGCACTTACATCAATGACAACCGTCTGGCGAATCTGACGAAGCGGATGCGGGTTTCCGTGGTGACTACTTATGTGGACGGTTATATTTTCCCGAGGACCATACAGGGTATAGAGAAAGTGCTTCTGGAGGCGGGGTATTCGGTGCAGATAGCTTTTACAAACAACCAGCATGGACGGGAAAAGACGATTCTGGAGGATATTATCAGCCGTGACGAGGTATCGGGGCTGATTGTGGAGCCGACGAAGAGCGGGATTCCCAATCCCAACCTGCGCCTTTACCAGGAGATACGCAAGAAGCGGATTCCGGTTATTTTTATCAACAGTTTTTATCCCCAGTTAAAGGTTCCGCATGTGTCCATCAACGATCACATGGCCGGGTGGAAAATGACGAAATATCTGCTCGCTATGGGCCATGACAGGATCGGCGGTATTTTTAAGCTGGACGACGGTCAGGGACAGGCACGGTTTTCGGGTTATATGGATGCGATGATGGACGCCGGACTCGAGGTGAAGGACGGGCAGATCATCTGGGTGGACACGGAGGAGAAACAGCATCTGGATAAAGTGACGGGAAAGGTGCTGGAGCGGTTCCGGGACTGCACGGCGGTGTTCTGCTATAACGATGAGGTAGCCTTCGGCCTTCTGGATATTTTCAGGAAGAACGGCATCCGGGTGCCTCAGGATATTTCGGTGGCCAGTGTGGACGATTCAGAGCTGGCGATTCTCGGGGAAGTTCCTATTGCATCTACACCCCACCCGATGGAGCGGCTTGGCGGGAAAGCAGCCGAAAACCTGCTGCGTATGATAAAAGATCCGGGATTTGATGCGAACTATGAGTTTGAGGTAGATGTGGTGCCGCGCAGATCGGTACGGAAGATAAAATAGGCAGATACAACTTGATTATTTGTATGTACAAGTAGTAAAATGTAGGGTAAGAAAAATTTGAGTTGTGCGAAAAATGTTGTATAACTGTATACAAAAATTGTATATGGGTACAACTTAAAACCCAGCCGCAGAAAAACAAGCGACTGCAAAAAAGAAAGAGAGGGTATCGTATGATCGCAGCAAAGAACTACAAATTTTGGTTTTGTACAGGATCTCAGGACTTGTATGGGGATGAGTGTCTGAGAAAAGTGGCGGATCATTCCGCAAAGATCGTGGAGGGGTTAAACGCTTCCGGCAACCTGCCTTTCGAGGTGGTGCTGAAGCCTACACTGCTTGGGCAGGCTTCTATCCGTAAGGCATTCAATGATGCAAACAACGATCCCGAATGTGCGGGTGTGATCACCTGGATGCACACGTTCTCCCCGGCTAAGATGTGGATTCTGGGATTAAAAGAGTTTCGGAAACCGCTCTGCCATCTGCACACACAGTTCAACGAGGAACTTCCCTATGATACCATCGACATGGACTTTATGAATGAGAACCAGTCCGCCCACGGCGACAGAGAGTACGGCCATATCGTGAGTCGTATGGGGATTGAGCGCAAGATTATCGTGGGACACTGGGCGTCCGAGCGCGTACAGAAGCAGCTTGGAAGCTGGATGCGCACGGCAATCGGCGTGATTGAGTCCTCCCATGTGCGTGTCTGCCGTTTCGGCGATAACATGAACAACGTGGCGGTGACTGAGGGCGATAAGGTAGAAGCGCAGATTAAATTTGGCTGGGAAATCGACCACTATTGTGTGAACGATGTGGTAGAGTATGTGGATGCGGTTGCACAGGGCGATGTGAACGCACTCGTGGAGGAATATTACAGCAAGTATAAGATTATCGATGAAGGCAGGGATGCGGATGAGTTCAGAAGACATGTGGCTGTGCAGGCGCAGCAGGAGATCGGTATCGAGAAATTCCTGGTGGAGAACGACTATCATGCGGTGGTAACGCATTTCGGTATGCTGGGCGGTCTGAAACAGCTTCCGGGTCTGGCAATTCAGAGATTGATGGAGAAAGGCTACGGCTTTGGCGCAGAGGGCGACTGGAAGGTAGCGGCTATGGTTCGTCTGATGAAGCTGATGACGGCGGACATCAAGGGGGCGAAGGGCTCTTCCCTGATGGAGGACTACACCTACAACTTAGTGCCCGGCAAGGAAGGCATCCTGCAGGCGCATATGCTTGAGGTCTGCCCTTCTGTGGCTGACGGAGATGTGGCGATCAGAGTGTGCCCGCTTTCTATGGGCAACAGAGAAGATCCCGCCCGTCTGGTATTTACGGCGAAGGAAGGGCCGGCAGTGGCATGCTCGCTGGTGGATCTGGGAACCAGATTCCGTCTGCTGATCAACGCGGTAGACTGCAAGAAGGTGGAGAAGCCTATGCCGAAGCTTCCGGTTGGTACGGCGTACTGGACACCGCAGCCGAATCTGGAAGTTGGCGCTACGGCGTGGATTCTGGCAGGCGGCGCACATCACACGGCGTTCTCCTATGATCTGACCGTAGATCAGATGGCTGATTGGGCGGATGCGATGGGCATTGAAAGCGTTATCATCGACAAGGATACCAACATCCGTGATTTCAAGAATGAGTTGAGATGGAATGCAGCCGCGTATAAAAATTAAGGAGGTAAAAGGGTAAGTATGGGAGCAAAAGAATGTATTGCAAGCGGTAAGGCGGTGCTGGGCATTGAGTTCGGCTCTACAAGAATCAAGGCGGTTCTGGTGGACGAGAACAACAAGCCCATCGCATCGGGGGCGCACGACTGGGAAAACAGACTGGAGAACGGCATCTGGACATACAGCCTGGATGACATCTGGACAGGACTGCAGGACTGCTACAAGAAGCTGACAGAGGACGTGCAGGCACAGTATGGAGAGAAACTTGTGAAGCTGGGGGCGATCGGCTTCTCGGCAATGATGCACGGCTATATGGCGTTCAATGAGAAGGATGAACTGATGGTTCCTTTCCGTACCTGGAGAAATACCATCACCGAGGAAGCATCCACAAAGCTGACTGAGCTTTTCAACTATCATATTCCGCAGAGATGGACAATTGCGCATCTCTACCAGGCGGTTTTAAACGGCGAGGAGCATGTGCCTGATCTGAAATTTGTCATCACGCTGGCGGGCTATATCCAGTGGAAGCTGACGAACGAAAAGATTGTCGGCGTGGGAGAGGCGTCCGGCATGTTCCCGATCGACATTGCGACAGGACAGTTTAATGAAAAGATGATCGCGCAGTTTGACGAGGCGGTTGCAGATAAGGGCTTTGCGTGGAAACTGAAGGATGTGCTTCCGGCGGTGTACACGGCGGGGCAGCAGGCAGGCGCACTGACGGAAGAGGGCGCGAAACTGTTAGATCCCACGGGCACATTGCAGGCGGGCATTCCGTTCTGTCCTCCCGAGGGCGATGCAGGAACAGGCATGGCGGCGACCAACAGCGTGGCGCAGCGTACCGGTAACGTGTCTGCAGGAACGAGCGTGTTCGGCATGATCGTTATGGAGAAGGAGCTCTCCAAAGTATATGATGCGATTGACCTCGTGACAACCCCGGACGGCAGCCTGGTGGCGATGGTGCACTGCAACAACTGCACTTCGGATCTGAATGCATGGGTAAACCTGTTTAAGGAGTATTCCGAAGTGATGGGCATGAAGGTGGATATGAACGAGCTGTACGGCAATCTCTACCGCAAGGCATTAGAGGGAGACGATGACTGCGGCGGCCTGCTGGCTTACAATTATTTTTCCGGCGAGCATGTGACGGGCTTTAATGAGGGACGGCCTCTGTTTGTCCGTAAGCCCGATGCGAAGTTCAATCTGGCGAACTTTATGAGAGTACACCTGTTTACTTCTCTTGGCGCGCTTAAGACCGGCTTCGATATTCTCTTCCAGGAGGAGAAAGTGGAAGTGGATGAGATTTTAGGACACGGCGGCCTGTTCAAGACCAAGGGCGTAGGGCAGAGCATTCTGGCAGCGGCAATGAACGCACCCGTGAGCGTTATGGAGACGGCAGGCGAAGGCGGCGCGTGGGGTATTGCACTTCTTGCCTCCTATATGATTAACAAAGACGCGGACGAGAGCCTTGCAGCTTTCCTTGACGGCAAGGTATTTGCAGGACAGAAGGGCGAGAAGCTGGAGCCGAAGGCGTCAGACGTGGAAGGATTTAATAAATTTATGAAGGTTTACAGCGCAGGACTGGCGATTGAGAAGGCTGCGGTGGAATCTATGTAAAGAGGTAAAAGAGAAGGAAGCGGTTCTGAAGGCGGCATTTGCTTCTCTTGCGAGTCTGGAAACGAAAGGAGTTGAAATATATGTTAGAAGAATTAAAGAAACGGGTCTACGAGGCGAATATGCTCCTCCCGAAGTATGGGCTGGTTACCTTTACCTGGGGTAATGTAAGCGAGATTGACAGGGAGAGCGGTATTTTTGCAATCAAGCCAAGCGGTGTTGAGTATGAGAAACTGACTCCTGATGATATGGTACTTGTGGACCTGGAAGGCAAGAAGGTGGAGGGGAAGTATAACCCTTCTTCCGACACGGCGAGCCATGTGGAAATTTATAAGGCGTTTGCTGAGGTTGGCGGCGTCGTACATACCCATTCTTCCTACGCGACAAGCTGGGCACAGGCGGGGAGGAGCATTCCCTGTTACGGAACTACCCATGCCGACTATTATTATGGAGAAATCCCTTGCCTGCGCTGCCTGACCAAGGAGGAGATTGCGGAGGCATACGAGAAGAACACGGGCATTCTTATTGTCAACGAGTTTAAACGGATGGAGAAGGATCCGGCGGCGGTTCCCGGAACTCTTTGCAAGAATCACGGACCGTTTGCCTGGGGGAAGGACGGCCATGATGCAGTGCATAATGCAGTCGTTCTGGAAGAGGTGGCGAAGATGGCTTACCGCGCAGAGACAATCAATGCAAGAGTCCAGCCTGCGCCCCAGGAACTGCAGGATAAGCACTATTTCCGCAAGCACGGAGAAAATGCGTATTATGGCCAGCGATAAGCAGCGCCGGGAGGCCGGGTGACAGCGACACGGCGGCCGGATAAAAATTTCGGTGTAAGACGGCATGTGCCGTTGCAGTGAACGGATCGATGTGAGAAAATAATCAAAGGACAGCGGTTCGGGCGGCATATGCGCACGGAAAGAAAAGTGCGGCAAACAGCACATATATTATAATCAAATGGAGGACAGCGATGAACAAATTAGAGTTACAAAAAACAGCTAATGAAGTCCGCAAAGGAATTGTTACTGCGGTGCATGGCGCGAAAGCGGGACATCCGGGCGGATCTCTGTCGGCGGCAGACATTTTTACTTACCTGTATTTTGAGGAGATGAATATTGACCCGAAAGATCCCAAGAAAGCGGACAGGGATCGTTTCGTGCTTTCCAAAGGCCACACGGCTCCGGGACTCTACTCGGTTCTGGCAAACAGAGGCTTTTTCCCGGTAGAGGACCTGCCTACGCTGCGTCATCTCGGTTCCTATCTGCAGGGACATCCCTGCATGCAGGAGACGCCTGGCGTAGATATGTCTTCCGGCTCTCTTGGACAGGGTATTTCTGCGGCAGTTGGTATGGCTCTGGCTGCTAAAATGGATGGCAAGGATTACAGAACCTACACACTGCTCGGCGACGGCGAGATTCAGGAAGGCCAGGTGTGGGAGGCATCCATGTTTGCGGGACACAGAAAGCTCGACAATCTGGTGGTGATCGTGGATAATAACGGACTGCAGATCGACGGTAAGATTGACGATGTGTGCTCGCCCTATCCGATTGACAAGAAATTTGAGGCGTTTAACTTCCATGTAATCAATATTGACGGCAATGACTTTGACCAGATCGATGCTGCCTTTAAGGAAGCGAAGGCGACCAAGGGGATGCCGACGGCTATCATCTGTAAGACTGTGAAAGGCAAAGGCGTATCCTTTATGGAGAACAGTGCAGGATGGCACGGCAAGGCTCCCAATGATGAAGAGTATGCGACGGCGATGGCAGATCTTGAGAAGATCAGTGAAGAGTTAGGAGGTGCAAACTAATGGCAGATGTTAAAAAGATTGCAACAAGAGAAAGCTATGGTAATGCACTTGCCGAGTGTGGTGCAGAATTCCCGAATCTGGTAGTTTTGGATGCAGACCTTGCGGGCGCGACGAAGACGGGCGTGTTCCTGAAGGCGTTTCCCGACCGTCATGTGGACTGTGGTATTGCAGAATGTAATATGACAGGTATTGCGGCAGGTCTTGCTACCTGTGGCAAGATACCTTTTATCAGTTCCTTTGCCATGTTTGCGGCGGGACGTAACTTCGAGCAGGTTCGTAATTCTATCGGCTACCCTCATCTGAACGTGAAGATCGGTGCAACCCATGCGGGTATCACCGTGGGCGAGGACGGTGCAACCCATCAGTGTAACGAGGATGTGGCTCTGATGCGGACCATTCCCGGCATGACCGTTGTTGTACCCTCCGATGATGTGGAGGCAAAAGCGGCAGTGAGAGCGGCGATCGAGATGGAAGGGCCGGTATATCTGCGCTTTGGACGCGCGGCGGTTCCTGTGATCAATGACAGGCCGGATTACAAATTTGAGATAGGCAAGGGCGTTCTTCTGAGAGAGGGGACAGATGTGACAATCATTGCCAGCGGCATCACGGTTTCTTCCGCTCTGGAAGCGGCAGAAATGCTTGCTGCGGATGGAATCAGCGCAGAGGTAATCAATATCCATACCATAAAGCCGCTGGATGAGGAGCTGGTGCTTGCCTCCGCGAAGAAGACCGGCAAAGTGGTTACGGCAGAGGAGCACACTGTGATCGGCGGACTCGGAAGCGCTGTCTGTGACTGCCTGTCCGAGAAGCATCCCACACCCGTTCTTCGGATCGGTATGCAGGATGTCTTCGGCGAGTCCGGCTCTGCGAATGCGCTGGTAGAGAAGTACGGTCTGGATGGCAAGGGCATCTACGAGAAAACAAAAGAGTTTGTAAAATAGAAAGGCACCGAAAATGGGTAAAAGAATTTTGTCTCCCTCCATTCTGGCAGCGGATTTTGCCAGATTGGGGGAACAGATCAAAGAGGCTGACGAAGCCGGAGCAGAATATATACATATTGATGTAATGGATGGGGTGTTTGTACCTTCCATTTCCTTTGGAATGCCAGTGATTCGTTCCATACGCAGTGTTACGGACCGGGTTTTCGACGTGCATCTGATGATTGTTGACCCGGATCGGTATTTGAAAGACTTTAAGGCGTGCGGTGCGGACAGTATCACCTTTCACCTGGAGGCCACAGACGATGCGGACGAGACCATTGATCTGATCCGCAATCTCGGCTGCAGGGTAGGCATGTCGATCAAGCCTAAGACGCCGGTGGAGGTTGTACGGAAATATTTGAGCAAACTGGATATGCTTCTGGTTATGACGGTAGAGCCGGGATTTGGCGGACAAAAATACATACCTGAATCTACGGAGCGTGTACGGTGGGTACGGGAGATGGCTGATGAGATGGGGCTTGATCTCGACATTCAGGTGGATGGTGGTATCACGGTGGACAATGCGAAAATCGTGATGGATGCCGGAGCCAATGTGATTGTGGCAGGCTCTGCGGTTTTCGGAGGCAGCATTACAGAGAACGTAAAGAAATATCTGGCACAGTTCTGATCTAAAAATGTGCGGCGCAGTTGTTTAGACTGCGCCGCATTTTTGTCCTGCCTCCGCCCTGCCGAGGAGATACAGAAAAGCGATGGCAGGTACGCGGAGCCTGTGGCGATCATACGAATGTCCTTCTTGCTGTCATGGATAACCCTCATCCATAATTCCCAGTCATCCGTATATTGTATTTCATCGAAAAAAAGATATTTCTCCCCGGTAATCGGATACATGGATTCACACCCTCGTCAAGCAGCCGGGTCAATTATCTGGTAGAATATCTAGGAAACGATATTCTGCAGCCAAATCCCTTTTTTGACTAACACAAATCCGATTACGCATTTGATCCAGTCACCCATCTGCACAAAAGCATAGACGGCTGCCACGGGCAGATTCGTGTAGCGGCTCAGCAGAAAGGCGATCACAACGCTGACACACCAGATGAAAACACTGTCGAAAAGAAAGGTTATAATTGTCTTGCCGCCGGAGCGCAGAGTGAAGTAGGAGGCGTGCAGAAAAGCGTTCTGCGGCATAAAAACGGCTGTAAGCATGATGAAATAGGTTGCAAGCGTTCTCGCCTCGGCGTTTGTGTTGTAGAGCAGAGGAAAGAACTGCGCCAGCAGGAGCATGATGATGGCAATGAGAACACAGCTAAATACAGAAAAGGCAATCATTTTATTGTCTGTATCCCGTGCCTCGTCCATTTTGCCAGCGCCAAGAAGCTGGCCCACAATGATTGCGACAGATTCTCCAAGTGCGATAAATACGATGTTAAATACATTGTTAATCGTATTTGAAATATTGAGTGCGGCTATCACGTTTAATCCCCGGATAGAATAACACTGCGTCAGCATAGCCGTTCCGGCAGCCCAGAGCGTTTCGTTTAAAAGAAGCGGCATACCCTTGGTAATAATTTTTATCATAAGGGAAGCAGGCACTTTTAATGTGACGTAAAGTCCCTGGACAAAGGGATGATCCTGTGCATGACGGTGCGTGTGGATGAGCACAATGGCGCACTCGACAAAGCGGGAAATAATTGTGGCAATGGCAGCGCCCTGTACTCCAAGAGCCGGCGCACCGAATTTGCCATATATTAATATGTAATTCAGAACCAGATTGACAAAGACTGCGATTACGCCCGCTTTCATGGGGAGAATGGTCTTTCCGCATTCCCGCAACGTGCTGGAATAGACCTGGACCAGCATAAAAGGAATCAGACCGGGAAGCATAATCTTTAAATATTCTCTGCCATAACGTAAGGCGGCAGCCGCACTTTCGGCACTGCCATCCCCCTGCAGATACAATCTAATCAGCGGATCGCCGACAGACAGCAGAAGGATTACCGTAAAAAGAGTAATCAAAGAAACCATCCATATTTTAAAGCGGACAGTCTGACGGACGCCTTCCTGATTTTTTTGCCCGAAATACTGTGCAGTAAAAATACCTGCGCCGGATACGCCGCCAAACAGGCAGAGATTGTAGACAAAGAGAAGCTGGTTTACGATGGCCACGCCGGACATCTGCTCCGTGCCGATCTGTCCGATCATAATGTTGTCCAAAAGACTCACGAAATTCGTGATACCGTTTTGAACCATGATGGGAACCGCGATGGCGAGCACCATCTTATAAAAGTTCTTGTCTCCGATGAATTTGTGTCGTGTTTTTGATAAAAGTCTCATTCCACAATTCTACATTATCCGTACCGCAGATGCAACTCATTTTTTAGGGACTTATCTATTGTAAAAAATAAATAAACCATTGATTAAATAGAAAATTCCGGCTTGCCATTATGTAAATGATGAAATATGATGAAATAAGCGAAAATGCATAAACTATAAACAGTTAGATGATGAAAGGAGAAGATAAAAATGGCGTGTCAAAGTTTAACGAATTGTGAAGAGATCGTAATGAAGACGGTTTGGGATGCAGAAACGGAACTGGGGCTGGTGGATATCACACAGAGAGTAAATGAGACATATCATAAGGAGTGGAAACCGCAGACTGTTTCCACTTTTCTGGCAAGACTTGTCAAAAAGGGATATTTGAAGCACTACAGACAGGGACGCGTATTTTATTATCAGATACTCATTTCACAGAAAGACTATTTAAGGGAGCTGGCGCAGCGCTTTGTGGAATTTTGGAAGCGGGAAAACGTGGATATATTTTTGAAAGCGCTGGAAAATTAATCATTTATATTCTACCGGCGTATTTTTGCGGTGTGGAGGAAGAAAGCGGCCGCATCAAGCGGGTATGAAATCCCCACAACAGGTTGTAATTTTGGGAAAAATACGATAAGATGATAAGAAGGCAGAAAAGGAGTCACTGATTGTTTTGGAGATACCGTATGAGATCAGAAGCGCATACCGGGAAGAGTGGGAGGATGCCATGTCGCTGGCGTGGCGGACTTTTATGAAGTTTGAAGCGGATGTCTATGCGCCCGAAGGTGTGAAGAATTTTGAGAACTTTATCACAGATTCCACACTTTACAGAATGTTTGTCATGGGTGCGTATCAAATGTTTGTGGCGCTTGACAAAAAAAAGCTTGTGGGGATGCTTACACTTCGCGACAGGGTGCACATTTCTCTGTTGTTTGTGGATGAAAAATACCATAGAAGGGGCATTGGGCGGGCTTTGATCCAATATGTATCAAACTATCTTCTGGCGGAACTGCAGGAAAGCCGTGTGACCGTCAACTCTTCTCCCTACGGGGTGGAGTTTTACCACAGACTTGGTTTTCGGGATCTGCGGCCGCAGGAGAAGAGGGACGGTATCATCTATACACCGATGGAGTTTGTGCTTTGAAGGAATTGGAGACGGGGGACATATATGGAGTATATTAAGAGCAAAGACATTTATCTGCTAATGAGGGATATTCTGAAGCTGATCAATCCCACTCTGATGGAGCACGGGTCGAGGGTGGCTTATATGGTTTATAAGATGCTTCAGGAAGAAAACAGGTATGAGGAATTTGAGCTGGCGGATATCGTTATGGTTGCGACGATGCATGATATCGGCGCGTATAAGACAGAAAAGGCCAGAATCAACGATGTGCTGCAGTATGAGACGAGAGACAGCATGGCGCATTCCATCTACGGTTATCTGTTTTTCAAATATTTGTCTCCGGTGCCGGATATGTCAAAAGTGCTGATGTACCACTGCCGGGATTATGAGAAACTGCAGACGGTTGATTACACATATAAGGATGTGGCGGCTTACGTTAATATCGCTGAGAAGATTGATATCTACTCGAATACCATGGGGGCGCAGTTCGATCCCCGCATGTTCCAGAAGCAGGCGGGTACGAAACTTTCCGCAGCGGGACTGGAACGTTTTTACCAGTGCGACGCGAAGTATAAAATTCTGGAAAAGCTTAAAGATGGTTCTTATAAGCAAGAGTTGGACGAGATTGCCGAGTATATGATCTTTTCCAATGAGGATAAAAAGACTTTCATGGATATGCTGATTTACTGTACGGGCTTTGTGCGGGAGAGCACGGTGCTTGACACGGTCACTACGATCTGCATCTGTGAAGAAATTTCATCCCGTCTGTTCCTGCCGGATCAGGAGAGGGAGATGATTTACTATGCGGCTCTTCTCCATGATCTGGGGATGCTTGGAATATTGCAGGATGTTCTGCAGGCGCCCCGCAAGCTGAAACCGGAAGAGATTAAGCATGTCCGTACGCACGTGGATATTACACAGGAAAAGCTGGAGCATAAGGTGGATGAAGAGGTGGTAAATATTGCGCTGGCACACCATGAGAGAGGTGACGGAAGCGGTTATCCCAAACGGCTGAATGACAAACAGATCAGCCTCCAGCAGGGCATACTGCAGGTGGGAGACGTGGTCAGTGCCCTTGTGAACAAGCGGAGTTACCGTGATGCTGCATCAAAGCAGCAGGTGCTGCGGTTTCTGAGCGAGGAGGTTGAGAAGAAGCGTTTCAAGAGACAGCCGGTTATGGTACTGGTGGATTCTTACGATGAGGTTATGACGCATGTAAAGAAGGAAACTGCCAGAATACTGAAGATGTATCAGACGCTTAATATGCAGTACCAGCAGGTCAGCACGAAATATAAAATTTAAGCAGAGTTGTTTTTACATATTTTGATGGTTTTTATGGATTTTCGCTTTCTGGTGATATATAATCTTATATAGCTAAGTAGAATTTGGAGTGACAAACGTGGGCAAATTTTTGGACATGGACAGTCCCGTCATGCGGGTTTTAAATCGTGTGGGGGATCTGATGATTATGAATTTTCTGATGATTCTCTGCTGCATTCCTGTGATTACCGCAGGGGCAGCCTTTACGGCCATGCATTATGTACTGCTTAAGATTGTGCGTGGTGAAGAGGGATATCTGATCAAAGGCTTCTTTAAGTCCTTTAAGGAAAATTTCAAACAGGCTACAATCATATGGCTTCTGATGCTTCTGGTGATTGTGGTTTATGTAGGGGATTCATTTATTTTTAACTATTCGGGACTGACTTTTCCGAAAGCGCTGGTAGTGGCGGTGGTGGCGGTGGCTGTTCTGCTTGTGATGGCTGCGGTTTATGTTTTCCCGCTGCAAGCCAGATTTGAAAACTCAGTGAAGAATACGCTCAAGAATGCAATGATACTGGCTTTTGTCAATCTGCCCAGAACGCTGCTGATGGTGGGGTGCTATGTACTGCCTGTTGTGATCGCGTACTTTTCGAATTATGCGCTCCTGTTTGTCTTTCTGTTCGGTATCTCAGCGCCGGCTTACGGGGCGGCATGGATCTATAGCGGTATTTTTAAGAAATTGGAGCCGGAAACAGAGGAAATTTCCGATATGGACTTTACTCTGAGAATTGATGAGGGGAATCAGAAAAAGGATGAATAATCAAAACAGGTCTAGTGTGTTACAGTGGCTCATTCCGACGGGCATCATGCTGGTGGTCGTTATTGGCATGTTGCTCAGCTTTTCGGCGAAGAGCAATAAGGAGGCTGAGACGTCCGTTTCCAGGACGCTGATCGCTTCGGCGGAAGGATACGGGGATCGCTTTCTTCATGAGCTGCATGCGGTTGGAAAGGTTGGAGAAACGGCTGGGGAAATCCTTGAGAGAATCGGAACAGACGACAGCGCCCGCATGACTGAGGTGCTTGCGATAGCGGCGAAGTGTGCTGATGTGAATAAAGTACTTTACTGCAACGCTGACGGGAAGGCGATGGATCAGACGGGCGGGGTGTCTGACATTGGGCAGGAAGCCTGGTTTGAGGAGGTTGTGGCGGGCGAGTTTCCCTATGTATATGCGAATGCGGAACAGGCTGTAGTTGTGGTGAAGCATATTGGAGAGAATGCGGAACACGGCTATCTGATGCTTTGTTATCCGATGGAACGGTTTGCAGACATGCTGCTGCAGTCGGGCTACGACTCCGCCAGTTTTCTGGTGGTTGTGGATCTGGAAGGAAATATACTGGGCGTGAGCGGCGCGTCAACAAATGTCTGCGTACAGAGCGGAAATATTTTCTCCAATATGGAGGCTGAAAATAAGGAAAATGCCAGAACACTGCGCAATCGCTTAAATAATAGTGCCAGGGGTAGTGTGGATATACAGGTGGGCAATCAGAAGCAGGTTCTGACGTCTGTCCCGCTGGGGACGAACCGATGGAGCCTTGTGCTGGGTGTCAGTGAAGCCTATGCGGAAAGGCAGGCAAACTATCTTCGAAAGAATACGAGAGATATGGTTTTTGCTCTGGCTCTTGTGATTGCTATATTCTTCTGTGTTGTTATGGTGATCAATATCGTTGGCAAAATACGCAGCAATGACAGAAAGAAGGAGCTGGAAGATAAGGCGGATACTGATCTTCTGACGGGGCTGAATAATAAGCTTGCCACAGAGCGTAAGATTAAGGATTACATGGCGAAAAATCCAGACAAGCAGTCTATGATGTTTATTCTTGATATAGATAATTTCAAGAAGATCAATGATACCATGGGGCACGCGTTCGGCGATGAGGTGCTGCGTTCGCTGGGTATCCAGATCGGGTCAATTTTTAGGGCCAGCGACATCATAGGACGTGTGGGCGGCGATGAGTTTATGGTTTTCCTGAAGGATATCCCGAACGATGAAACGATCTTAAAGGAAGCGAAGAAAGTTGAGACATTCTTTAAGGGCTTCCAGGCAGGCGAGTACGTGAAGTATAAAGCCACGGCAAGTATTGGTGCGGCAATCTTCCCGCAGGAGGGCAGCGACTTTGAGACGCTTTATAAGGCGGCAGACCAGGGGCTGTATAAAGCGAAGAAACGCGGAAAGAATCAGCTTGCGTTTTACAAGGACCGGGAGCCCGGGAAGCAGAAGACAGAATAAGGATGGTTTTAGGTTTGACTATGGATCGAGAAACAAATATATTTCAGAAGTATGGCAGCGGCATCTGGTTATCGATTGTAACCTGCTTTATGCTCTTTCTCTATGCGCCGCTGGAGCTTCTGTTTTTGAATCAGGATGAATTCTGGTATGATGTGTATCAGCTTATACCGATTATGTTTTTTGTTTTTGTTGTGGCATGTGCGGCCAGTATCACAGTGTTTGTACTGCTGCGGAAATGGAGTCAGACACTGTATCGAATCGGTCTGGCGGCATATTTTACGGTAATGATCTGTTCCTATATACAGGGCAACTTTTTGACAGGAAGTCTGCCATTGCTGGACGGATCTACGATAGACTGGAGCTTGTATAAAGCACAGAATATACAGTCATATATATTGTGGATTATTGTGGCCGTGATTGTCACGGTCATTTATCGTAAAGGGAAACCACAGTTTTTGGAGAAGCTGATCGGAATTGTCAGTATCTGTATGACATTAATGTTCTGCATCACAGTGCTTACGCTGGGGGTGTCCAACCATGGATTTGAGAAGAAACTGGGGCTGGGAATAACAAATAAGGATATGCTCCTGATGTCGGAAAATCAGAATCTGGTGATTCTGTTGCTGGATTCAGTGAATGGCTATACCATGGATGAGATTCTCAGAGAGAATCCTGCCTATGAGGATATTTTTACTGACTTTACTTTTTTTACAAATACGATGGGGGCGTACCCGGCAACCAAATATTCGGTTCCTTTTATTTTTTCGGGACAATGGTATGAAAATGATGTGGAATTTAGGGAGTATGAGGCGAAAGCCTATGCTGAGTCCTCGCTGCTTGCTGCTTTAGAGGAGGAAGAGTGGAGTATTGGCATGTATTCTGGAGGGCTTCTTGCTGATGATGAGGGAAAGGCGCGGTTTGTTAATCTGCTTCCGAGTAAACGGGGATTTAACAACAACATGTTGTTTGTCAAGTGGCAGCTCCAACTGACAGGGTTCAGATATGCGCCTTACTGCTTAAAACCATATATGTTTGTCTATTTAAGGCATCTGGTCGAGCTGAAAAATCCGCCTGACGGAGAGACAATGTATAACTGGGATAATGTTGATTTTTATAATAAGATTCTCAATGAAGAGATCAGCAGTACGGATCAGAAATGTTTTCGATTTATCCATATTAGCGGAGGCCACGGTCCCTATATTTATAATGAAAATGTGGAGGAAATCCCGTCTGAGGAGGGATCCTATGAGGATAATATCAAAGCGTCACTGACGATAACAAGAGAGTATCTGAATAAAATGAAGAAAGCGGGGGTGTATGATAATTCTGCCATTGTTGTTATGGCGGATCATGGATCCAGCGCTGTGTCCTGTGACTATCATAATACACAGAATCCGATTTTTTTCGTGAAGGGAATTAATGAGAAGCATGATTTGGCCAGATCGGATGCACCGATTTCTTATGCGGATCTTCAAGAGGCGTTTGCAAGGCTGCTGAACGGTGCCGGCGGTGATCAGATTTTCGATTGGAAGAGTGGGGATCAGCGGGAGAGAAGATGGCTGTTTTATCAATTTGGCGAGATAGACCATATGGTTGAATACATGCAGCCGGGACGGGCAGATGATGCGGAAGCCATGTATGAGACAGGGAGAACATATGACAGATAAGTATATGTTATAGGCGAGGGAAAACAAAAAAGCTGGCGGCCAGGCAGGACTGTGGCTGCCTGGAATTTGAAATTGCGTTAACGAAAACCATTTAGAAAAAATGGTTGATGTTATCGCAATTTTTTCTGTTTTGTGATGAAATTTAGAGAAGTAGAAAAATAGACAAAGTCTATAAAGCAAAAAAATATGGAAAATGTATAAAAATTTCTAAAATATAGTTGTCAATATGGGGAATATGTGCTAGACTAACATTACGAAAACGTTTAAGTAAAACGTGTTCAGTAACTGCCATTATTTTAATCTTTAAAGGAGGAAATGAAAAAGTATGAAGAAGAAAATGGTAAGTATTTTATTGGCTACATCTATGGTAGCTTCACTTGCGGGCTGCGGCAGCGATCCTAATCCGGCTGCGGAGGCTCCGGCAGCAGAGGAAACGCCTGCGGCAGAGGAGGAAGCTCCGGCAGCAGATGCAGAAGCAGAGACAGAGGCTCCGGCTGCGGAGACAGCTCCTGCTTCCGGCGATCTGGCTTACAGCGGAAACATATCTATCATGCACTATTCTACATCTGAGGAGTCGGAAGGAAACGGCGGTTCTGACGGATTCAGAACATGCCTTGCAAACTGGCAGAATGCGCACGGGAACATTACGCTGGACGAGGAAGTGCTGGCAAACGACGATTACAAGACACAGATCGCTACCCGTGCGGCGGCGGACGATCTTCCGGACGTATTCCTGCTTCAGGGTATGAATACTATCAGCTGGGCTAATCAGGGGCTTATGTATGACCTGACAGATTCCATCAAGAACTCTCCCTATGCGGATCAGTACAAGATGGACTATATGATTCCCTTCACCGCAAACGACAAGTATTGGGCATATCCGGCACTGACAGGTGGTACCTGTACCGTAGTGATTTACGATTCTGCTATGTGGAAGGAGGCTGGCTTTGATACTTTCCCGACCACTTGGGCTGACGTAGAGAAGGCGGCGGAGTATTTCAGCGGTCAGGGCATCGACACGATCGCGTTCGGTAACTCCGGCCAGTGGCAGTTGAACTCCTGCTTCGTATCCTGTCTTGGGTATCAGTACACAGGCACACAGTGGTTCGCAGATATCATTGCCGGCACAGGCAACTTCGAGGATCCTAACTTTGTGGCGGCTCTGACAGAGACTCAGCGCCTCTTCCATGACACCAACATCTTCAATAAAGATTTTAATGCGATCAACAACGAGGATGCCCGCGAGTACTATATCTCCGGCGACGCTGCTGCGTTCATCGGCGGTAACTGGGATGCTTCCTACATTCAGGCGACACTGGAAGGCGATCCGAAGAAGGATACCACCAAATTTGCGGTTCTGCCCCAGGCAGCGGATTCTACCAAATATGAGAAGTTCCAGAACATAGGTCTCGGATATGGTATGGCAATCAGCGCAAAGGCAGCACAGGATCCCGACAAGCTGGCGGCTTGTATCGACCTTTGCCAGTATATGACAGGTCCCGCGTTCTCCGAGTATGTAGGTGCGAACTACGCGCTGGCTGGTTTCTGCGGCTCCGACGTGGATCTCTCCGCATTCGACCAGTACACACAGGACTTCTACAACTTCTCCTATGTGGACACCAAGGGTTGTGAGATTTATGACTCTTATGTAGACGGTTCCGTATGGTCCGTACTGAACACCGAGATGCAGGAAATGGTTAATGGCGACAAAGATCCCGCGACCGTTGCGGCAGATACACAGGCTGCATACAAAGCATACTTGGGACAGTAACAAATTGAGCGCGTGCGCTCAATTGCGAGCACTGCTTCGCAGGCTCGGCAGGACAATGGTGAGCCGGTTACTCAATGATGAGCACTGCTTCGCAGGCTCGGCAGGACAATGGTGAGCTGGTTATTCAATTGGGAGCATTGCTTCGCAGGCCCGGCAGGACAATGGTGAGCCGGTTACTCAATGATGAGCACTGCTTCGCAGGCTCGGCATCATGCTCGGCAAAATTTAGTTGAGAAGATTATGAAACATATAATATAATGAACAAAACAGGATGCACCGTCTGGGAGATTTCTCCCGGGCGGATGCTTACCTGTAAGGGTCTTTGATTAAGCGTAAGCTTAATTGCGGCGAAGCGGCAGAAAACGTCTTCGTTTCGCTTTTGGGGTATGTCTCAGATGGGGATTAAAAATGAGCATTAAAAGGAAATGGGGGCGAATCTATGCTGAAATCTATCAAACCGAAAAAATGGGTAGTAGCTGCATATCTTGCCGTGCCCGTGGCGCTGTATGTGTTCACGGTGTTTGCACCGCTTGTAGCAGCTCTTTTTTACAGCTTCTTTGAGTGGAAGGGCGGGCCGGTCAAAACCTTTAGCGGTTTTGCGAACTACGCGCAGTTATTCAGTGACGAAGTGTTCTGGAGCTCTTTCTGGCACAACATCTTTCTGGTGATCGTGTGTATCGTCGGACAGATTGGTCTGGCATTTATCGTTGTGCTTCTCATTAACTCTAAAGTAACCAAACTGCAGGGCATCCACAGAACGTTCGGCTTTTTCCCGAGTACGATCTCGGCGGTCTGCATCGGTTTTATCTGGCAGATGATCTACGATTCCAGAAGAGGTCTGCTGAATTACTTTTTAGAGAAGATTGGCAGAGAGGACTTGCAGAAGGTATGGCTCAACGAGCCGAAGCTGGTAATGCTGCTGGTGTCCATTCCGCTGGTCTGGCAGTTCATCGGTTACTATATGGTAATACTGCTTTCCGCAGTTTCTTCCATCAGCACGGAAGTTCTGGAGTCTGCGGAAATTGACGGCGCGACGGGAATCCAGCGTGCGCGCTACATTGTGTTACCCCTGATTAAGAATACTTTGCTTGTGTGTATTACCCTCTGTGTGGCGGGTAACATGAAAGCATTTGATAATATTTACGTTATGACATCCGGAGGGCCCGGGTATTCCTCCATGGTTATGGCTATGTACGGATATAAGGTCTCCTTCGAGCAGTCAAATTTGGGTTACGGCTCCTGCATTTCCGTCGGCATTTTCGTACTGGCGCTGGCGGTAATCGGTGGTTCCCAGATTCTTATGAATTACTTTATGACGGACAGCTATGACAGACAGGAAGCAAAGCATCTGAAACAGATTGAGAAGGAAAGAAAACTGGCGGCCAAAGCCCGCAAGGCTAATATGTAAAGGAGGGGATCTGCTATGGCTAAAGAAATGAAAATGACAAAAGTAGAAGACAATTCGGCAGGCACCCGTGTGAAGAGAGGCGTGCTTACGGTAGTGATTAACTTTTTCTTATGGTTCTTTTCACTGACCTGTATTTTCCCGCTGTTTTGGATGTTCTATTCCTCTCTGAAGGAGAAGAGGGTGTTTAACGCGGATGTTATGGGGCTGCCCAAGGATCCGACGATAGCAAACTATACGAAAATCTTGTCCAACAAGGATTACCGGCTGATGCAGTCAGTGTTCAACAGTGCAAGGACGACCATTCTGGCAGTTTTGCTGATTGTGTTTATCGCGTTTATTGTGGGTTACATACTGTCGAGAATTGATTTCGCGCTGAATAAGCCGCTGTATGTGATGTTCCTCATGGGAATGCTGATTCCGATTCATTCGCTGATGGTTCCCATTTATATCATCTTTTCCAAGATGGGACTTTCCAACCACTGGTTCACGCTTCTTTTGCCGTATGTCTCGTTTGCACTGCCCATGTCGATCTTTCTGGTGCAGGGCTATGTGAAGGGCATTCCGACAGAACTTGAGGAGGCGGCCGCAATCGACGGCTCCACATTCTCCAAGACACTGTTCGGCATCATTCTTCCGGTATGTAAGCCGATTCTGGTGACGGTTGCGATTATCAACGTGTTTAGCTGCTGGAACGAGTTCTCCTTCGCGTTGATCCTGATTAAGGACAGGGCGCTTTACACGGTACCGCTGGGACTGAAACAGTTTACGGGCCAGTTCACGTCGGACTATCCGAAGATCATGTCGGCTATGCTGATCACTATGGCTCCCATCGTGGTTTTCTACTTCGCGTTCAGCAAGCAGATCATCAAGGGCATGGTTGCCGGAGCGGTGAAAGGTTAGAGACTTTGCAGAGGCGTAGCGCATTTATTATATAAAAAATGATAGGCCGGGGACGGGAAAACGTCTCCGGCTTTTGCGTGCAGCAGGACGCGTAATGTAAGCGGGAATCGCAAAAAAATAGTTGACATATACCTGGTGGGGGTATATGATATCTGTGTAGATTATAAAAAACAGGAGAAAATACATGAGTGAAGAAAAATCATCCGCAGGCGATGTGTGTGCCTGCTGCCGACATAAAAGTACGCCAAGAGATACGGTAGAACAGAAAAATTTACAGAATCGGATCAATCGGATCATTGGTCAGCTAAAAGGGATTCAGGGAATGATCGAGGATAACCGCTACTGCGGCGACGTACTGATACAGATCGGTGCGGTGGAGAGTGCACTTCAGAGTCTCGGCTATGTGATGCTGAAAGAGCATATGATGACATGTGTGGCGGAAGGCGTGCAGCAGGGGAACACGGAGATCCTTGAGGAAGCCGTGGAACTGATGAAAAAGCTGAAGTAGGAGAGGATATGAAAACAGAGAAATATAATGTGACTGGTATGACATGCGCCGCATGCAGTGCACATGTGGAAAAAGCGGTGCGAGGGGTGGCGGGTGTCGATGCGGTTAGCGTAAACTTACTTATGAATCAGATGGCAGTTTCCTATGAAGAGCCGGCCACAGCCGATGCCATATGCCGGGCGGTGGTGAAGGCCGGATACGGTGCGGCTCTGGCCGGTACGGATGTCGGGGAAGGCGCGGGCGGGACGAGCGGCATCTCCGGCGCTCGCGGGCAGGATGCCTTTACGGACCACGAGACGCCGAAGCTGCGCCGCAGACTGATTGCGTCCCTGTGTCTTTTGCTTCCCCTCATGTATGTGTCCATGGGGCATCTGATGTGGGGGTGGCCCGTGCCGGACAGGTTTGCCGGAAACCCGTGGGCGATTGCCCTGTATCAGCTTCTTCTGACAGGGCTTGTGATGGTTGTCAACCAGAAGTTCTTTGTGAATGGTTTTGCCGGACTGATGCACCGTGCCCCGAACATGGATACGCTGGTGGCGCTCGGAAGCGCGGCGGCTTTTGTGTACAGCGCGGCGGTTATGTTTGGTATGGGTAGTGCATACGGCGCGGGCGACATGGAATCGGCCGTACATTGTCTGCATGACATGTATTTTGAGTCGGCAGCCATGATTCTTACATTAATTACAGTGGGCAAGATGCTGGAGGCTTACAGCAAAGGCAAAACAACGAATGCGGTCAAAAGCCTGATGGATCTTGCGCCGAAAACCGCGCATGTGATCCGGGATGGTGTGGAAGTGACGATAGATGCGGAGGAGGTCGCAGCGGGAGATACCTTTATCGTGAAACCAGGCGAGAGCATTCCAGTGGACGGCGAGGTGATTGCGGGAGAGAGCGCGGTGGATGAGGCGGCGCTTACAGGCGAAAGCCTTCCGATTGATAAGGGGATCGGGGACAGGGTCAGCGCGGCGACTTTGAACCAGAACGGAGCTCTTACCTGCGTGGCGACGCGGGTGGGCAGGGACACGACCCTGCGTCAGATTATCGACATGGTGGAGAATGCGGTGGCGACGAAAGCGCCCATTGCGCAGGTCGCGGACCGGGTATCCGGTGTGTTCGTACCTGTGGTTATCACGCTGGCGTTTATTACAGGCGTGGTATGGCTGCTTGCGGGAGCGGGTGTCGGCAAGGCGCTATCCTACGCGATCAGTGTGCTTGTGATAAGCTGTCCCTGCTCCCTTGGGCTGGCCACGCCCGTGGCGATCATGGTGGGAAATGGCAGGGGCGCAGGGCAGGGGATTCTTTTTAAGAATGCGACGGCTCTGGAACAGACGGGCAGGACGAATTTTGTGGTGTTAGATAAAACGGGAACCGTGACCGAAGGGAAGCCCCGAGTGACGGATATCTGCCCTGCAGACGGTGTTTCTGCGGAGACGCTTTTGCAGGTGGCGTCGTCTCTGGAGCAGAAAAGTGAGCATCCTCTTGCACGGGCAGTCTGCGAGCGGGCGCAAGAAGAGGGGATTGTGTCTGAAGAAGCAGCGGATTTCAAAGCACTTCCCGGATGGGGCGTGGAGGGAACGCTTGGACAGAAATCCGCTTTCGGCGGAAAAGCTGCGCTGCTTGTGGAGCGCGGGCTGATGACAGAATCCTTCCTGCGGCGGGGAGAAGAGCTGGCCGGGGAAGGGAAAACGCCGCTCTATTTTGCAGGAGACGGTGCCCTGCTTGGCATGATTGCCGTGGCGGACGTGGTGAAAGCGGACAGCGCGCAGGCGGTGGAGGAGCTTAAAAACATGGGAATCCATGTGATTATGCTGACGGGGGATAACCGCCGGACGGCAGAGGCTGTCCGCGCGCAGGTAGGAATCGACGCAGTGGTGGCGGATGTGCTTCCGGGGGATAAGGAAGCTGTGATCCGGCGGCTTTCGGAATACGGAAAAACAGCCATGGTGGGGGACGGTATCAACGACGCGCCTGCGCTCACCAGAGCCGATGTGGGGATTGCCATAGGAGCCGGCGCGGACGTGGCGCTGGATGCGGCAGATATTGTTCTGGTAAAATCAAAACTGACAGATGTGTCGGCTGCCGTGCGCCTTTCCAGACAGGTGCTGAAAAATATCCATGAAAATCTGTTCTGGGCGTTTTTCTATAACTGCATCGGTATTCCTGTTGCGGCGGGCGTGCTCGTGCCGTTTACCGGGGTTTCGCTGAATCCTATGTTCGCGGCGGCGGCCATGAGCCTTTCCAGCTTCTGCGTGGTCACGAACGCCCTTCGCCTGAATCTGTTTTCCGTCCGCAGCACGGCGAAAGACAGAAGGGCGCATATGGTTCCGATGCCGGATCTGGCAGACGGTTTCAAGCGGCAGGCGGATGACTATGCAAAAGGAGAAAATGCCGTAGCGTGCACCAGATTTGACTGCGGCGGCGGTTATCAGAAGAGCAGCAAAGAAAAAGGACAGGAAAAAAGAAAGGAGAATGAGAGTATGGTTAAAGTGTTGGATGTGGAGGGAATGATGTGTGGGAAATGTCAGGCGCATGTGCAGAAAGCGCTGGAGGGCGTTGCAGGGGTGACAGCCGTGGAGGTCAGTCTGGAGAACAAACAGGCCACGGTAACGATGGAGAGCGAGATTGCCGACGGGACTCTTGAGAACGCCGTTACGGAGGCGGGATATGAGGTGAAAGGGTGCCGGACAGCGTAAAACGGCGGATGTCTGCCGCCCGATCATATATCGACGGTTGTTTGGGCAATGTGCACAGGAAAGCGGTATATTCTTAGTCAAATTGTCGTATGCCTTAAAAAAAATTTAAGAAAGTAAGCAAAATCTACAATGTGAAACAAAATCTTTGTGGAATAGTGGTATAGCAAAGGGGACAAAAGTCCGTTATACTAATCTACAGAATAATCGTCCGGGAAACGATTTCCACGGGTGAAACGAAACTAAAAAAATAAAAATATTAGGAGGCAATCATGGCAAGTTTATCTTTAAAGAATGTCTGCAAGGTATACCCTAACGGATTCGAGGCAGTGAAAGATTTCAATCTTGAGATCGCAGATCAGGAGTTTATCATTTTCGTAGGTCCTTCGGGTTGTGGTAAGTCTACTACTCTTCGTATGATCGCTGGTCTGGAGGACATTTCTTCTGGTGAATTAAAGATCGGTGACAGAGTCGTTAACGATGTAGAGCCTAAGGACAGGGATATCGCAATGGTATTCCAGAACTACGCGCTGTATCCTCATATGTCTGTATATGATAACATGGCATTCGGTCTTAAGCTGAGAAAGGTTCCGAAGGATGAGATCGACAAGATGGTAAAAGAAGCAGCAAAGATCCTTGATCTGACAGCTCTCCTTGATCGTAAGCCGAAGGCTCTTTCCGGTGGCCAGAGACAGCGTGTGGCTATGGGCCGTGCAATCGTTCGTAACCCTAAGGTATTCCTGATGGATGAGCCGCTGTCCAACCTGGATGCGAAGCTTCGTGTACAGATGCGTGTTGAGATCTCCAAGCTGCATCAGAGACTGGGCACCACTATCATCTATGTAACACATGACCAGACAGAGGCTATGACCCTTGGTACCAGAATCGTTGTTATGAAGGACGGCGTGGTACAGCAGGTTGATACCCCTCAGAACTTATATCAGAAGCCTCAGAACCTGTTTGTGGCAGGATTCATGGGATCTCCGCAGATGAACTTCCTTGATGCGGTTGTTGAGAAAAACGGTGATACGGCAAGCCTCAAGGTTGCCGGACAGACCATTCCGTTACCGCCCGCCAAGTCCAAGAAGCTGATCGACGGCGGTTATGTAGGCAAGACCGTTACATTTGGTATCCGTCCTGAGGATGTATATGATTCCGAGATGTTCATCGAGACTGCTAAGTGTGTATTTGAGTCTACCATTAAGGTTTATGAGCTGCTTGGTGCAGAAGTTTACTTATACTTCGATCTCGCTGAGTTCCCGATTACTGCAAGAGTAGATTCTCGTACGACGGCAAGACCCGGTGACACAGTTAAGTTTGCTTTTGATGTGGAAAAGATCCACGTATTCGACAAAGAGACTGAGCAGACTATCACCAACTAATAGAAATAACTGCAGGGGAGGGAGGCGTAAGCACCCCTCCCCTTTGTGCGCATCATAAATAACGGAGGAATATATGATTTCAAGTCAGATTATTAAGGCGAGTATAGAGGAACTTTCGGCGATTTCCAAGGTTTCCCTTGCGGTGTGGGATCCAGAGGGAAAGGAGATCGCGGCAACCTTTGAGACAGACGATATTTCCCCGTCGCTGGTTTCGGGATTTGTGGATTCTCCTGCCGACAGTCAGGTGATTGGGATGCACCATCTTCTTAAGGTTCTGGATGATGAAGAGGTGCTTTTTGTTCTGGATGCCAAGGGTGGCAGCGAGGATACCTATATGATCGGCAGGATTGCGGTCAGCCAGCTTCAGCATTTGATTGTTGCCTATAAGGAGAGGTATGACCGTAATAACTTTTTCCAGAATCTCCTTCTTGACAATATGCTTCTGGTGGATATTTATAACAGGGCAAAGAAACTGCATATTGAAGCGGCGGTTCCGCGTGCGGTGTTCCTGATTGAGACGGACAAAGAAAAGGACGGCATGGCGATGGAGCTTCTGAACGGTATGTTCACGTCCCAGGTCGGTGATTATATTACGGCGGTTGATGAAAGCAATGTGATCCTGATTAAGTCTCTTAACCCTGAGGACGATTATGAAAGGCTTGAGCAGATTGCAGAAACGATTGCGGACATGATGAACACGGAGGCGATGCTCAATGTGCGCGTTGCCTATGGTACGATTGTAGAAGAACTTAAGGAGGTGTCGAAGTCTTACAAAGAGGCTAAGATGGCTCTTGATGTTGGCAAAATCTTCTATGCGGAGAAAAAGGTGACAGCTTATAATACGCTGGGAATCGGCCGCCTGATTTATCAGCTTCCGATTAATCTGTGCAGGCTCTTTATCGACGAGATTTTCGGATCAAATGTGCCGGCTGAACTGGATGAGGAAACTCTGACGACGATTAACAAGTTCTTTGAGAACAACCTTAATGTGTCCGAAACTTCAAGACAGCTTTTTGTTCATCGGAATACATTGGTCTATCGGATTGAGAAGCTGCAAAAGAGCACAGGGCTGGATATCCGCGTTTTTGATGATGCTCTCACATTCAAGATTGCGCTGATGGTAGTAAATTATATGAGATATCTGGATTCTTTGGATTACTGATGAGAGAACAGATCTGGATATAGGATTGCGGAGCGGCTCGCGGGAGCCGCTCCTTTTGCGCGCTTAAGAATAAAATGGGTTCTACTTTAGGCCGGATGTGCATATATATGAAGTAAAACATTATAAATCTGTGATTTGCGTCGTCAGATCGCCCGGACGTTTCGGGATGGAGGAGCTTATGTATCAGAAGGAAATCATATATTTGGGGTTGTATAAGGATGGAGAGCGTCTTGGGAGTGCGGGCTTTCTCAAGGTGGAAAGACGGGACAAGGACGGAAATCTGTCTGTGGTGGTGAAAAATGTACCACATTCCATAAACGGAAAGTACCCGGTGCGCTATTACAGCGGATCGGACTGGAAAGAGGCTGACGGCATTACGGTGCGGGAAGGCAGCGGACAGTGGGAAAAGCAGGAGGCCGATTCTCTGGAGCGGATTCATCTGCAGATTATGCTGCCGGGCGGGTATCTGGTGGAGGGTGTCGGCAAGGAGGCGGCAAAACAGAAGCAGATTCAGAAGAGCGAGGGGACGGTCATTAGTACGACCGATGTGAAGCCGGCAGCAGATCCGGAAAAGCCTGATGCCAGAGAACAGAACCGGGACTTACAGGAGCAGTCCGTTGCCGTGAAGCCGGTAGAGGTTCGGTGGGAAGATCCTGTCGTTGTGGAGCCGGTTGCGTCTTTGCAGGAGGAATCTGCCGCATGCAGGGAACAGCCCCAAAAGATAGAGCGTATTGTGGTGCAGAGACAGGAAAGCCGGGAAAGCGGCGTGGCGCCAAAACAGTCGCAGAAACCTCTGATGGCGGATGCCCTTGCCATAGAAGGACTGAAGGAAGACAAATGGGAACAGATTCTGGATACTTATGATAATATCCACCCTTACGGTGATGAACGCATCTATGTAAAACTGGAACCGAAGGATTTTATTATACTGTCGGGAAAATATCAGCATCTGGTGAACAACAGTTTTTTGTTGCACGGGTTCTATAATTACAGGCATGTGATTTTAGGAAAAGAAGGAGAGGTGCATTATCTGGGTGTTCCCGGTGTTTTCTATGAAAGGGAAAAGATGGTGGCATTAATGTTCGGATTCGAGGCGTTTGAGTGTGGGAGCAGAGAATCAAAGGCAGGAGAGTTCGGGTATTATCTGAGGAAGGTGGAATTGTGAAAGTGAGGAAAGGCAGGGACGACAGTCAGATACCTTCACAGTCAAAATCGGGAATAAAGCTTTCTGAACAGGTTTCGCCTTCTTGAATAAATCCGTTTTCAATGCCTGTTCGGATGGCGTAGTCAACAATCCGCTCATATTCTTTGCCGGATACCCGGCGGTTTAAGGAGGGGATGGCGGAAACGCGTGAAAGGGGCGTGTACTGGTTCATAATACTGACATATATGTCGTTTTTGAAAGCCTCATGGAGAAAGCGGAGTATCCGACGACTGTCTTTGCCACAACCGGGCAAAAGCAGATGCCGGACAATGACACCCCGCAGCATCAGAGAATCCTCCCCGCCGGCAAAAACGGGAACGCCAACCTGGCGTACCATTTCAGCGATGGCGGCGGCAGCAGCTTCAAAGTAATCGGGCGCATGGGAGTAGGAACTGCTCAGAGCCGTATCGTGATATTTTAAATCCGGCAGATAAATATCGACCAGTCCTTCCAGCATACAGAGCGTTTCCGTCTTTTCGTAGGCGGAAGTATTGTAAATAACAGGGATGGAAAGTCCCTGTTTTTTTGCCGCATTCAATGCGGTTATGATTTGGGGAACAAAGTGGGTTGGTGTGACGAGATTGATGTTGTGCGCGCCCTTTTCCTGCAGTTCCAGAAAAATCTCGGATAAGCGCAGAGGTGAGATTTTCCTGCCTGCCTGTCTTTGCGCAATCTCATGGTTCTGACAGTACACGCAGCGAAGATTACAGCCGCTGAAAAAAACAGTACCGGAACCGTTCGTGCCGGACAGACATGGCTCTTCCCAAAAGTGAAGGGCGGCTCTCGCAGCCGTAAGCTTTGCGGTCTGCCCGCAGTAACCGATTTCACCGGCATTTCTGTTGACGTGGCATTCTCTGGGGCACAGGGTACAGTCTGACAGTTCCGGCCACGTTTCGTTTTTATAATTTAACTGATTCGTATTTTCCATTTTTATGACAGCGGATTTGATACAGATTTGTTTTACACTCAAAACCGTGCGCTTTATGTCGAACCGAAACCCATGTACGTTACCTTTACAGTTAACTCCGCCAGGCACCCTTACGGCACATGAAAGGTTCCACTTAGTGCTGCTGTGTTCCCACCCTGACACGGTTCATGGATTTTCATTGCGTAAGACCCAAACTTCAACGCCACTTGTAAAGGGCAGCTACGCAAGCGCAGGCCCTCGATAAAGCATCACCCCCACTAGAGCGGATTGTGGGTACAGGGCACCGCTAACGCCCCGGCTGCACGGTTTAATTAGTATACTGTCTTTTTGGAAAATTGTCAACTTGCACCCGATATTTTTGGGCAGCGGAAAGTGCAAAAAGCGACGATACTGTACCGATGCTGTCAAGGCAAAAAAACAGGCTTCATCAAGCGATGAGCCTGTTTAGCGGAGATGGAGGGATTCGAACCCTCGTGCCCCGGAGGGCTAACGCATTTCGAGTGCGCCCCGTTATGACCACTTCGATACATCTCCGTACGAATAAGATTATATGTTGAAATGAAATCCTTGTCTACTGTTTTTCCAAAAAACTTTTCTAAAATCTTTTATGTGTCCCATAATTGGTACATGTGGTAAACTATAATGGTACAAAACAAAGCGAAGCACCATTGCGGACTGCGTAGTCTGTGACTTTGATATGGAGGTAGGCATGACACGGGATGAAAGATATATGAAAGAAGCCATAAAGCAGGCGAAGAAAGCATATGCCCTTGGGGAAGTGCCCATCGGCTGTGTGATCGTGTATCAGGACAAAATTATTGGCAGGGGATATAACCGCCGCAATACAGACAAAAATACGCTTGCTCATGCGGAAATTACAGCGATTAATAAAGCCAGCCGGGTGATGAAGGACTGGCGGCTTGAGGAGTGCACACTCTATGTGACGCTGGAGCCTTGCCAGATGTGTGCCGGAGCAATTGTGCAGGCGAGGGTTACGGAAACGGTGATCGGCGCCATGAATCCGAAGGCGGGATGCGGCGGTTCCATTTTAAACATTTTGGAAATGCCGGAATTTAATCATCAGGTGATTGTGCGCAGGGGCATTCTGGAGGAGGAATGCCAGTCTGTTTTAAAAAAATTTTTTCGGGAGCTGCGTGTGAGGAACCGAATGGAAAAGCAACAGAGGAGAGAAAAGCAGGATGCGGAAGCGGTTTTACAGATAAAAATCGACGATGAGGGGGAAAACCAGAGAGGGGAAAATCTGTGAAATAAAAGTTGTGAGGCGTGGAGAAATACGCTATAATTGTATGTAGAGTTTGTGAGAAGAAGCTTTCCGTTTGATTCACAGACTTTTGCCACACAGGAGGATGCCAAAGAAAAGGTGTTTTCCACGAAAATTTGAGTAAAAGGTTATAGTAAGGAGGATGCGTGATGAAGAGAATCGGAATGTTGACCAGCGGTGGAGATTGTCAGGCGTTAAATGCTGCGATGAGAGGCGTGGTGAAGTGTCTTTCCTGCAGCAGCGAGGACGTAGAGATTTATGGTTTTCTGGATGGCTATAAGGGATTGATTTACGGGGATTTCCGTATTTTGACAGGGCATGATTTTGCGGGCATTCTGACGAAGGGTGGCACCATTCTCGGCAGTTCCAGAACTCCTTTCAAACTGATGCGGGAGCCTGATGAGAACGGGCTGGATAAAGTGGAGGCGATGAAACAGAATTATTATAAGCTGAAGCTGGACTGCATGGTAATTCTCGGCGGCAACGGTACCCATAAGACTGCGAACATGCTCCGTGAGGAGGGACTCAATGTCATTACACTGCCCAAGACGATAGACAATGACTTGTGGGGAACAGATATGACTTTCGGATTCCAGAGTGCGGTGAATATTGCCACGGACTGCATTGACTGCATTCATACCACGGCGTCATCCCACGGGCGGATCTTTATCGTGGAGGTTATGGGACATAAGGTTGGCTGGCTCACCCTGAATGCCGGGATCGCGGGCGGCGCAGATATCATTCTGATTCCTGAGATTCCTTACGACATTAACAGCGTGATTAAGGCGATCAAGGCGCGGGCGGCGAGAGGTTCCCGCTTTACCATTATGGCTGTGGCGGAGGGTGCGATCTCCAAGGAAGACGCGAAACTGTCCAAGAAGGAACTGAAAGAGAAGATGAAGAATAATCCTTATCCTTCTGTTTCCTATGAGATAGCAGACAAAATTATGAAAAAGACAGACATGGATGTGCGGGTCACGGTTCCCGGGCACACGCAGCGCGGCGGAAGTCCCTGCCCTTACGACAGAGTGTTTGCCACCAGACTGGGTGCGGAAGCGGGCCGTCTGATTTTACAGGGCGAGTACGGTTTCATGGTTGGATATAAAAACAGAGAGATCGTGAAAGTGCCGTTAGAGGAAGTGGCCGGTAAACTGAAAATGGTATCACCTGATGCCACCATTGTCCAGGAGGCAAAGATGGTGGGTATCAGTTTCGGAGATTAATTTATGTCATATACAGCGCTGTATCGTAAGTTCCGCCCGGGCCGTTTTGAGGATGTCAAAGGGCAGGGGCATATAGTTACCACTCTGCAGAACCAGATTAAGGCAGACCGTATCGGCCACGCGTATCTGTTCTGTGGAACGAGAGGTACGGGTAAAACTTCCATAGCGAAAATATTTGCGCGGGCGGTGAACTGCGAGAGCCCCGTAGAGGGAAGCCCCTGTGGGGAATGCGCGAGCTGTAAGGCGATTGCGGCGGGCGTCAGTATGAATGTGATTGAGATTGATGCCGCCTCCAATAATGGTGTGGACAACATCCGTGAGATTGTGGATGAGGTGTCCTATTCCCCTGCGGAGGGCCGATTTAAGGTTTATATAATTGATGAGGTTCATATGCTTTCTATAGGCGCATTCAATGCGCTGCTAAAGACGCTGGAAGAGCCACCGTCCTATGTGATTTTTATACTGGCGACTACCGAAGTGCATAAGATACCGATTACCATTCTTTCGCGCTGCCAGCGTTACGATTTCCGTAGGATCTCGATTGAGACGATTGCGGAGAGACTGCGGGAACTGATGGAAAAAGAACAGGTACAGGTGGAAGAGAAAGCGCTCCGCTATATTGCGAAGACTGCTGACGGATCCATGCGTGATGCGCTGAGCTTGTTGGATCAGTGCATTGCCTTTCACTTCGGGCAGGAGCTGACATATGATAAAGCGCTGGATGTATTGGGTGCGGTGGACACGGAGGTATTCAGCAGGCTGCTGCGCCATGTGATCGGACGGGAGGTAACAGACTGTATCGGACTTTTGGAAGAGATTGTCATGCAGGGGCGGGAGCTTTCCCAGTTTGTGACAGATTTTACATGGTATTTGAGAAATCTTCTCCTGCTGCAGTCTTCCGATGACATTGAGGATATCATAGACGTATCATCTGATAATCTGCTTCGCCTGAAGGAAGAGTCGGGTATGCTGGAGACAGAGACACTGATGCGTTATATCCGCATTTTTTCGGAGCTTTCCGGACAGATCAAATATGCGTCGCAGAAGAGAATAGTAATTGAGATTGCGCTGATCAAACTTTGCAGACCTGATATGGAGCGGGACATTGGTTCCGTGGCGGAACGGGTCAGAGTGATAGAGGAACAGCTGGAAAACGGTGTTGTGGCGGTGACGGCTGTGGGAGCAGGAGTGGGGAATGCTGTTTCTGCGCCCGCTCCTGGGAAGGAGCGCCTGCCTCTGCCGAAAGCAATTCCAGAGGATGTGCAGGCGGCTGTCGAGCGATGGCAGGATATTGTGGCGAATGCGGATATGCCGATGAAGCAGTATCTGAAAGAGGCGCGCTTAAGTCTGGGCGGGGACAGCCGGCTGCTTGTGGTTATGGAGGATGGCCTGGCCTCCGATTATTTTTTGCGGCAGGAGGGTCACAAAGAACTGCTGGAGCAGCTGTTGGCGGATATGACGGGCCGGGAGATTGATGTGACAGTACAGACGGTGCCGGATCGGGAAACTTTTGAGCAGAGCTATGTGGATTTGTCCCAGTTAATCCATATGGAGATTGAGGAAGAATAAAGAGTATATTCAGGAAAGGAAAATGAAAAACGATGGCGAAACGAGGTGGATTTCCGGGTGGTGGAATGCCCGGCAATATGAGTAACCTGATGAAGCAGGCACAGAGAATGCAGCGTCAGATGGAGGAGAGCCAGAAGGAGCTTGAAACAAAAGAGTTCACAGCGAAGGCGGGCGGCGGTGCAGTGGAAGTGACTGTGACAGGTAAGCGGGAGGTTACGAAGGTGAAGCTTTCCGAGGAGGTAGTGGATCCGGAAGATATTGAAATGCTGGAGGATCTGGTGATGGCGGCGGCGAATGAGGCGCTGCGCATGGCGGAGGAGGCTAACTCCGAAGCTATGAATAAAATGACAGGAGGACTGGGGTTAGGCGGAGGTCTGCCGTTTTAAAAGTCCATGGGACAATTCGGTGCTATTATAAAAAGAAATGCCTGACGAAAGGTTGAGATTTTTCAGACATGGAACTTTACAGCGGACATATCAATAAATTGATAGAGGAGCTGGCAGGACTGCCGGGGATTGGGCATAAATCAGCGCAGAGGCTTGCTTTCCACCTGATTAATATGCCGCAGTCACGGGTGGAGCGGCTTGCGAAGACAATTGTGGAAGCAAAGGAAAACGTCCGCTACTGTCAGGAATGTTTTACTTTGACGGATAAAGAAATCTGCCCGGTTTGTGCGAATGTGAACAGGGATCACGGGGTCATTATGGTGGTGGAGAATGCGAGAGATCTGGCGGCTTACGAAAAAACGGGAAAATATACGGGTGTCTATCATGTGCTGCACGGTGCGATCTCTCCCATGCTGGGAATCGGACCGGGAGATATCCGGCTGAAAGAATTGATGAAGCGGCTGGAAGGTGATGTCACGGAGGTAATTATTGCGACCAATTCCAGTCTGGAGGGCGAAACTACGGCGATGTATATCAGCAAGCTGATCAAGCCCACAGGAATTAAAGTGACCAGAATAGCCAGCGGTGTGCCGGTGGGAGGCGACTTGGAATATATCGATGAGGTAACGCTTCTGCGGGCGCTGGAGGGCAGGGTGGAACTGTGATAAAGTGGGAATGAAGAGATTGCAGCGTCAATTGATGGAATAAACATAGATGAAGGAGGATGGATCGTGGGGATTATGAAAGAAAAGTTTGGGACAATGAAGACGGGGGAAGAGATTTATCTGTATACTTTGAAGAATAAGAACGGCGTGGAAGTAAAGATTGCAAATATCGGTGCGGCGGTAGTAAGCCTTATGGTGCCAGATAAAAACGGAGAGTTTGCTGATGTGGTTCTGGGCTTTGACAAAGGGGAAGATTATTTCTTCAATCCCAGTTTTTTTGGTGTGACCATAGGGCCGAATGCGAACCGTGTCGGTGGGGCGGCTTTTACATTGAACGGGAAAGAGTATCATCTGTCTGTGAATGACGGACCAAATAATCTGCACAGCGATCTGGACAACGGTTATCATAAAAGATTTTGGACAGCGGAGGAAGATGGGGACAGTCTGAAACTTACGATTGAGGGTAAAGATGGAGATCTGGGTTTTCCGGGTAATAAGAAGATCACCATGACCTATACGCTTACAGACGCCAATGAATTAAAGCTTAAATATCATGCGGCTTCGGATGCGGATACACTGCTCAATCCGACAAATCATACTTATTTCAATCTGGCGGGACATGACTCCGGCAGTATAGAGGGGCAGTTTCTGCGTCTGCAGGCGGCCAATTATACGCCGGTGCTTCCAGGGGCAATTCCTACAGGGGAGGTTGCGCCGGTGGCAGGTACACCCTTAGACTTTACGGAAATGAAGCAGATCGGCAAGGAGATTGGCGCCGATAATGAACAGCTTAAACTGGTGCTTGGCTATGACCATAACTTTGTGATCGACGAGGCTGACGGCACGATGCGGGAGGTTGCAGAGGCGGAAGATGTGAAGAGCGGACGCAGGATGAAGGTGTTTACCAATCTGCCGGGTATGCAGTTCTACGCCGGAAACTGTATTGCAGAGCAGGAGGGGAAAGGCGGTGTACATTATGCACCGCGGACGGGATTCTGTCTGGAGACCCATTATTTCCCCGATAACATTCATCACCCGAACTTTCCGCAGGCTGTATTCGGACCGGGTAAGGATTATGAGTCGGAGACGATCTATCAGTTTTTATAAAAGTGATTGATTCGGATTTCTGTTATTATGGTATAGCGTTTAAGTTAAAATACCGTCGTGTGGGACACACGGCGGTATTTTTGTGCATAGGCAGAATGTAGATCTGTATGCCGGAATGGCAGGTGCTTTCAGACGCTGTTTATGTACATGTTGTCAGTTACCGCGTCTTATGCCATTTTTTTCACAGCAATTATGATATACTCGCCACAAAAGATAATAAATAACAGGCGCAGGGGGAAAAGATGGAATCCGGGTCGAAAGTTGTTGGGAAAGATGATAGAAAGAAAAGGTATCATGTCTATGTGGAAGAATATGTCCTGTCATACTTGAAACGTGAGTCGGATTCGCTAGAACTGTCCGAGATATATTTTTATGGGTTTCGTCAGGAGAATGGCAGGAAACTTTATGTTTATGGGGCGGGCCGTGACAAAGAAATCGCGGCATTTACACAGCATGAGCCGCTTCCGGAGCTGGTATGCCGTCTCACGCAGGCAGGGCCGGTGTTCCTCGTGCGCGGAGCGGACGGCGAATGCAGAACAACCGGATTTCAGGTTTTTTATGATAATAATGAAGCGATGCAGAATTATCTGCTGGAATGGACAGGCAGTCCGGGCAGGAAGGGGGATGCAGAAAAGAGCGGCGTGTCAGAGATGCTGCCTGCTCCGGCAGCATTTTCGGAGGAAGGGAAGAAGCGATCGACTCACGGCGCAATGTCTGTACAACTATGTCTGATTCTGGTTATACTGGTGGCTATTGTAATCACTTCTACGGACAGCTATGACAAGATGGAGGAATTGAACCGTTCTGCCAGGGAGGTTTTTTTTGCCATCGAAAATCAGGAGGCGGAGGGAAAGGCACAGGATACGGATTTCCATGGAGTACAGGACGATCCGGCACAGGATGCTGTCTCCGATAAAGAGGAAGGGGAGGGGAATATTACGGTAGAACGGAAGACAGAGGAGACCGTAGTTTCGGCACAGACTTTAGATACTGATGAACCGATGGACGACCATGCATATGATGCGCATACTGATACGGTGGATACCGATGGTGAGACAAATGATTCCGACAATGATTCTGACACGGAAGATTTGCCAAGGGAAGAGGAGGGTATATTGAAACCGATAGAGGAATCCTCCGATCAGACGGAGGAGCAGGAACCAGTGCAGGAGAGTGAGGGGGAAAACGAGGAAGCGCTTTCCAGAAGCATAACCAGGTATTATGAGGTGGAGCAGGGGGATACGCTTTACACAATCAGTCAGAAGATTTACGGGGATATTTCCCGTGTGGAAAAGATTTGCGAAGTAAACCAGATTTCAGATCCAGACAAAATCCACTCCGGGCAAAGAATAATCCTGCCGTAGAAAAGTGGGTAAGGCTGTGGTATAATGTACGCGTTGGCAATGAGCATTGCGGCTGCAACTCGAATTAAGGATACGACAGATGGCAAATATCAGAGAATATTTCAGAAAAAAGGAAAAGCGGGAAAAGGAACAAAAGCCGCCCAGAATCAGCTATCAGGAAAAGATTAAGAGCCATAAGTTTACCGTATTTTACAGGGTGACACTTGTTCTGGTGCTTCTTGCTGCTATAGGTGCTGTGGCCTTTATACAATGGCAGAACAAGGTTTATACGGAGAGTATAGGACTATCGAGTGTGGAAATTAAGATTCCGTCCGATGCGCAGATGATGCCCTTTGCATCGCATCTTCTCACTTATAGTAAGGATGGAATCAGCTGTATGGATACCAAAGGCAATGCGATTTGGAACCAGACTTTTGAGATGCAGAATCCGATGGTGGATATCAATCAGAATGTAGTGGCGGTCGCTGATTATAACGGAAGAGATATTTATGTGATGAATACAGAGTCTGTGCTGGGCAATATTACGACTAACCGGCCGGTACGTGATTTTTGCGTATCTGCAGGAGGTGTAGTTGCGGCAGTACTGGATGATGTGAATGTCACCCTGATCTGTCTTTACGATGCGAAAGGGAAAGAACTGGTACGGTTTCGGACAACAATGAAAGAAAGCGGTTATCCGGCGGAGGTATCCATTTCGCCGAGCGGCGAACTTGTGTGCGTTTCTTATTTGTATGTAGACAGTGGCCATATGAAGTCCAGCGTGGCTTTCTATAATTTTGGCGCGGTGGGTCAGAACAACACGGACAATTATGTGAGCGGTTATGATTACATAGATACGGTAGTGCCATTTACGCGTTTTCTTGACAACCGTTCTCTTTTTGCGGTGTCTGATGATCGGATTATGTTTTTTGGTGGCGCGCAAAAGCCGGTCAGCATAGCGGAGAAACTGCTTGACGAAGAGGTGCGTGGCGTATATTACGGTAGTGAGTATGTGGGGCTCGTCTTTAACAGCAGGGAGAGTGGAAGCAGATACAGGCTGGATGTGTATCATAAGTCGGGTGACTTTGTCAGTTCCATTGCATATGATATAGAATGCAGGGATGTTTTGTTTTACGAGGATCAGATCATTATTTATAATGAATCCGACTGTCGGATCTATAACAGCAGAGGTGTGGAGAAATATGCGGGAAAATTTAACAAAACAGCTTTGATGCTGATACCGCAGAAAGCGTCTTACACTTATATGGTGGTGACGCCGGATTCCATTGATAAGATAGAATTAAGATAAACCGGGTTGATATTGCGATGAGACAGGAAATATTTACGTTTGCTTTTGCGGTGGCTGTGCTTTTACTATTTATATGGAGAATACGGGCAGGGTACGCCTGCGGTTTGATGCAGGAAGCGGTCAACCTTTTATCGGGGATAATATCTCTGGCATGTGTGGCGCTGGTTTTTCTTGCGGTTACCAGTGCAATGAATAAATTGACACATATATTGACGGCGTGTGTAATTGCACTGATCCTGCTTGGGATTTTTTTCAAACTGTGCCGTTTGGTTTTTGCGCCGCTCCTGGCAGTCGGCAGTATTTCTATAGTGAGTGGTATTAACAAACTACTGGGCGCGGTAATGGGTGCTGCGGA
>Ga0137308_100294_pt1 | contig 90195 bp, 85 predicted proteins | sample Inofrocosms_June_FD_97181 | JGI IMG/M metagenome (GOLD analysis project Ga0137308, IMG submission 97181) | Mouse cecal microbial communities from Vienna, Austria - N-Acetylneuraminic and N-Acetylglucosamine D2O microcosms_June | ecosystem: Host-associated > Mammals > Digestive system > Large...
TCGCCAAAATAGCATAAAGCCTAATATGCGGGTATTATTCTTCCCGCATCCTACCTGTCGCCAGGGATTCTTTCTAACCAGGACGGCTCGCAATGACCGAACTTCCAACAATAATAACATTGGTAAGTATATAGAAGTTTCTTGATGATTGCAACTGCCTGTATGTTTTGAAAAAGTATCTGTTCTGCGTTTTGGTTGCAGATAAAGGAATAGGAGCCAAAATCCTTTCGATTTGGTATGATTTTGTATAAAAAAAATAAATTCTTATGAAAACACCCATCTCCTTTTATAATCTAAGCATAGTTATTCATGATTATTTCTATGCTTACGGCTTCATGGCTCTTTTAAAAGTTGAACTTTTCCTATCATTGTATTGCAAAGTTTTTCAATATCGTAAACTATGACCAGTAATTCCCTATTTAGCTTGTGTAATTTAGTCCTTTATTTTCTATAATACTAACTTTTTTCTTCAAAGTATTCAGTAAAACATTTATTGCTTCTTTTTGTGTCTTACCTCTACACTCAAGTTGTTCAAGACGATCTATCAGCATCTTTAGCCTTTCTGTATCAGCGGCATAAAATTCATATAAATTACGAAACCCATATACTTTTTCAAAGGCTCTAGCAATATCATAAATTTCTATAATACTTCCTGTTTGAACAATATCTATTAGTTTATCCAAGTCAATATAGTTAATAAATGACCTTTTCTGTAAAAATTTATCCGAACTTTCACAGCAATAACTATAAATCTGACTTCCACTCGAACAGTCTAGCATCTGCTTTAATTCTTGTTTGTCCTTTTCTCTGTTTTTCTCTATCATAAAATCATATAATGGATTATAAAATTTATGAAATAAACTGGCAGAGTCTTTATCTGCAAAATCCCTACTGAAATTTTCTACCTTAATTTCATTTTTCATATTATCCAGCTTATGCTTTAAAATGGAGGCAATTTCTTTTATAAAATCTTCTTCAATAAATCCCTTTTGCTTAAGCACCACAAGCACAGTGATTATGTCCTGATAATCCTGTGGTTTATATTCATCATTTTCAATTTCTGTCTTTAGACGTGATAAGTTCTGAGATACTTCTTCATCCTCAAGATAATACCATTGGTTTAACTTAATGTATGCTTGCTTCTTTGAGGAATCTTTTTCATACTCTTCGTCATCCTGTAATTCTTTTATTATTGCTTTTGCGGCATGACATACCCGCTTATCTTCAATCACTGAATCTTTAAACAGATCATCTATAAATCTGTATCCTTGGCACCCCATAAAAACGGTATCATCTAATCTTACGCGCATTATTTCAACATCATCTTCCCAGTCTTTAAGGGGCTTATTTTTCCCAAGTGCACAAGCCACTCTGATTGAATAAACGGCAAACCTGTCAAAAATTTCATCAAAATATCTTTCATATAATGCATCAGTAAAATTTTTCTCGATAACTTTATATATTCTTTCAAAATTTATTAGCCATATCTTCATTATACGAATATTGCTATTATCACATTTATCCATACACTCCAAAATTTCTTCTTTCTTCTGGAACAGTTTTTCAGAAAGTTTTGGTAAATTTACAGTATCGGAAATTATTGTTTCAAATTCATCTTTTAATATAGGCGTATATCTTAATGACAGTCCAATAACCTTTTCTTTAATATCCCTATATATGTAGTTCTCTGAATACATCTCTTCATTAAATTCTTTCAGTTCTTTAATTGTAATCGCATTTGCCCCTTCTTTATTTCCTTGAGCTGTTTGGTTTTCATTAACTTTTAGGCTTCTGCCTGACAGTAGAGTAAGATACTTTGCTTCAACATTTGTGTTTGCATACATTTTACCTATATTATCTTCATCCGCTAATATAATAACCTTACAATTACAATGCTCCACTAGATTATTAATCACTCCAAACAACTCATTTACCGGAATATTGCAACGTTCAAAATCATCAAAACTAATAATCATATCTTTAAACTGAATATTATTCTTTATTTCCTCTATGCCTTTATCAATATCTATTGATAAGCCATTGATAGAGAATGAAAAAGTCTTGCTAAAAATACCCATTGCTCTATTCATCTGCTTATATAACTTTTTCTTATTTTTATCACCTCGAAGTTTCACTTCCATCAAAAAACTTATAAGTAGTTCTTTTGATAATTGTTCGACCGATGTAATACCATAAAGTGAAATATATATATTCGCTTTCCTATTACTTTTACCATTTTCTGTTTTTAAAATTTCCTTTTTCAACTCATGTTCATATAAATATGTTTTCCCTGATCCCCAGACCCCATTGATTAAAACTGCGTAATTTGCTTTATCATTATTAACATAGTCTCTAATTGCTTTTACTATTTCACCTTTCTTCATAAATGTAGACTCCTTTCCTTTATCTTATCCGTATCTTTCAATATTGGTGGGGCAATAATAACCTCTACTTTATTTCTTGCATCAAAGTAGCAAAATATAGCCTATTTATTAAGTGTGCATTCATATATACAGGCATTGCTTTCATCATATTTATCAGCTTTTTGGAATCTTGCTTCAAGATCTGCTTCTAGTAATGCTCTCCCGCCGTGTGCTGACCAACAAACCGACAATATCTCTGCACAGTATTTGTTGATATACACAGTTTTAACTAGAGAAACAGCAGAATACGCATTTTTCGATGCAAATAATCTTCTTTCAATACTTCATATCAGTAATGGTACGCTTCTGTAACCTAAAACTAATTGAAAGGCCTAACCGTATCTGGATGCCTAAGTACAGAACTATCAATATATGGATGTTTACAAATATTGAACTTCTCTGCCTTTTGCAGCCCTACATCTATCAACTGTATCGCTACATCATTTATGGCTTTTAAATCTGTCTTTATAAAACCTCTCCCCATATTCTATATTCAATCCTCCGCTATGACAAGCTGGATTTGGAGAACAGAAAAAGCTGAAAGTCCTCCACTTTATAGGACGAGTCTTACGCATCGTTGTCTTCAAAAAATGAGTTTTGCTGGTCAAATTTCTCTTTTCGCTTCTTCTAAACTGATCACAGTCTTTCAGAACATTTCCTGCCACATCACATTTCATGTAAATCCCTTAATGCAAGTTCTTCACTTCTATGATAAAATTAGCTATTAACTGGAGGAAAGCAATGTTATGAAAACACTAAATGAAAAAGAAAAAGAAATAATCAGACTTATACAGAGAAAAGAAATAACAGATATCCTTTCTTATATTAAATATTATAATTTGGGAACTGAAATCTGCTTTCAGGAATCAGATATAAATGAAAAATTTAATGAACTCTTCGGCGGAAAGGAATACACCATTCGTCACAATCGTGATAAAAGTATATTCCTTGATAAAAGATGTATCATTGAAGATATAGATAAGGATACATCAAAATGCCGACCCTATATAACTTTTGAGCAGTGTAAGCGTCAAAAAGTCAGCGCAAACGAAAATATTTCATATGAATATAATTTATTTAAGCCAATCTATATTTGTGAGGATATAGATAAGATTCTTCAATTCATTGCCGTCTGGCAATATCTTAAAAGCGAGAGATTAGTTATTGAATTACCAAAATCCTGTGAAAAGGAAGATTTTTCTCTTTTTCTATCAAAGGAATACATTAAACACCCTGAAATTACAATAGATGAAGAAAATCTAAATTTTGACAGCATGAGAATATTTGCAGATAGCTTTATGGATTGGAAACTTACATTAAATAAAACTAATTTTGAATTGTGCTGTCCCTATTTGTGTAAAAAAATCTATCCCACTTTGGCTTTGGACACATTTATAGAAAAAAACTATAGAACAAAAGAAGATATAAACGAAAGCCGCAATTTCATAATCGCTTTGGTGAGCGTAATTGTAGCGGTTGTTACTTCGCTTGCGTCTTTATTTATTTCCCTTTCAGGGCATGATTACAGCCAAGAACTAAACAATATAAACACATCATTGCAAAATATCTGTAGTGAATCTACTGAAAAAGATTCTATAAATGAAATAAGTGTAAGTGCCAATGAATTACTTCATAAGTAGTATCTGCTGATTAACTCAAATTATTGCAGATATCAAAATCGCAGATTTAACGACATATAAATTCTCTTTTTCATTTTATTGCATATTTGCATAGTATATCTGCCGCTCGTTGTAAATTACGCATTCACTATGATATTGTTGGTTACCTTCAACAATCTTCCACTCTCCCGCAACTATAATTGGCTCTATATGTAAAGAATTTTTTGTTTTATTATATTGTTTCCAAAATAATTCCTCATTATCAAATGAGACTTTTACCCAACTATTTTTATCTATATTATTGGCAGGATAATTCAATCTAAATGCAAGCTCATCTTTTATTTTATGGTAAAACGTTGTTTCTACAATTTTGTAGTCTTCTATTCCCTGTTGATATCTTTCATAATTATTTTCATCTGCAAATATATCATCAATGAGAATGCCATTGTACATCTCATTCTTAGTTTTTGAAATACACATGGCATATAATATAGGTAATGTATGTATTCTTAAATGCCTTCCTCCTCCAACATTTCCTTGTCTAGTTCCTGTATCTCCTCTATTAGTACGCGATGCATTTCCCATCATTGACTGAAATGCAAATTCTAAATCAAACATATTTTCATCGTAATCGGATGGTTCAAAAACAATAGAGTTTTTAACACATTGTACACTTATATGCTGTCTTTTATCTTTGCTTCTAAAATATGCTGCTCTGCTTTCTGCTGCGGAAACTAATACCATCTCTGCACGACATCTTTCCGTACAGCATTTAAAAGTTCTGCCAACATCTCCAATTTCACAATCTGCTGCCGATACTTCTTCCCAAACTTTCTGATTTAAACGCATAGCCTTTTTTGGCATAATAACCTCCCTCATATATATGCTCTTTATATTGTATATTTATTGTACCATATATTTTACAGAAAATGGAGATAATGTTTTTTCATCTTCATCCTGTGTTTCATGTACGATTCTATATTAGGCGGCCAAAATATGACTACACATCAACCGTTCGCAGATAATTCCCCATTAAAATTAATAAATCAATTTCATCTGACTCTACAACAGGTCCATCAACCTTTATCGTCGTCATCATGCGAAAATGTTCCATAATGGCAAACATATCTTCTGCGTCATTTTCCTGCCCTGTCTCTATTTTCGTTGCTACATCATCTGTTTTGCTCATTTTTTGTATTTCCGACTCCGATTCTTGTTCAATTTCAATCATTTCTTCATCTTCCCCAGAAATGAATTCTTCATTCTTAGGAGCCGAATCCCTTCTTTTCGGAAACCACCGACGCCGCTCCTTATTTCCACCTTTGTAAAACTGATACAGTTCATTTCCGACAAGCTCATTTGCCACCACAACAGTGATACTTCCTGCAAGAACGCGGTTTTCCTCAGCGCCCAGACGGGATGCCGCAAAGCGATACCGGGAATTGATTTCCTTTTTTCCCTGCCCTTCCTCAATACATTCCAGATAAGCGTTTAAGTATTCTTCATCTACAATATTATGCTGCCGCTCCGCATCCCTCATGGTACAGATCCCATAATATTCCCTTGACTGTGCGCAGTTTCTTCCATTCTTTATTAACTTCATGACGCCGTCAGCCGAGATGTCGTCGAGATACAGCGCATCATATACACCACAGCAGTAAAGTGTATGTACATAATCATCTCCATAGTGACACCTGTCCAAGAGAAAAATAATGCGGTTGTTTCCCAGATCCGCAAGCTGCTGAATTTCTTCTGCCGTATAAGGACTTGCACCCTGCAGATTCTCCTCAAGTATGATTAAGATTTCTTCTTGCTGTTGTTTGGCATACTGATAAATTCCTTCCTTACGATAACGGCAGACCGTTTGTAAACAGGGTATCTTTCTTGCGGCTGTCTGCTCCAGTTCTCCTCTGACCTGACGGCTGACCGGAAGTGTAAGTCCAAACACTATTTTCCGTTCCAAAACATCAATCCCTTTCTGTCACATCTTCATCATAATATTCCCGTACAGAAGTATGTGTATTGACTGGCAGAACCAACTTTTTGTTTGACGCAATAAACGGTACCATGATATCAATACCCTTCCCTTTTCTGACAAGGCTTATTGTATACTCAGCCACTGCCTCCAGATATTCTTCTCTCATGCACGATAAAAACTTTACCACAGGTATCGCGTACTTTCCTTTCGCCTCTGATGCGTCCGCTATGTCACGAATCGCCTGAATCCATTTGTCTCTCTGATCCACGAGGCTTTTTGTATTTTCCGCGTCCGTAAGCAGTCCCTTTGCTGCATCTCTCAGGATCTGGCATTCCCGGTATTGGATTTCCAAGCCGTTATTTTCGTATCTCATCCTTTCCACCTCCTCTGCTTCTATTGTAAACATCGGAAGATAAGAAAGTCAAAATTCTACCAAGATTTTTTCTATTCTAACGGGTATTTTTTCTTTCCGCAATCCGGAAAAACGGCGTTTTCTTCTTTTCGGGCACATCCGCACAAAATACTTCTCTTTTTCTTCTTTTCTGATAATTAAATCCCCATAAAAAGGATCTATCATCTTTTTTGCGACAATATCGCTTTTACTGATGGTTGTCTAGCCATGCCAGCTCATTTACGCTTATGATGGCATATCAAAAATACTGTTTCCGAAAGGAGGAAATTTTTTGAACCAGACATTACGACTTCCTGCCTGTTACCGCTATATAAAAGGTGATGCTACCGCTGATAAACTATATACGCTTGCCGCCAAAATTTCACCGCGTCATGTAGAAGACATTGCAGAAAAAGATTTCCATTCTCTGCTTATAGCCTCTCATATTATTACCGCCGATCATCCCCTGCCTCAAACGGTAGGGAATATTTCCTGTTTTGCAATTATATCAGAGTATAAATGCGGGTATATCTGTCATATGTGCCCTTACGCGGCACGGAATAAAAATGAAATGGAAACAGAAGAAAGCCTCTTACTTTCCTATGCGATAAGGAGTTATACGAATCTTCAATTTCTGAAAAATGCTGGTTTGGACAACCAGATGTTTTGCTCGCTGTTTCTGCTCAATGACCATCCGGAGGGAAAAACCGTATCTACTCTCCCATTGCTAAAACTTTCCTATCATTACATGGAACGGGCTGTGAATCAAAAAACAGACTTTTCCAGCCTTCCTTCCATGATTGCGGGCGCGTTAGATCAGAATAACAAAGGCAGGCTGCTCCCGCAGAATATACAGACCGTACGGGAATACCTTAGCAAATTACAGCATAACGGCAAAAGTATATCACAAGACAAAATCACAGAAGTTTTGAACCGCATACTGCATCCAACCCAGACTTTGCCTTTACCGCCAGTAAAAACGGACATTGCCGATGCTAAAGTAATATCTAACACTTCTGAGAATACAGAAAAGCAGACTTGCATTACGGGACTGTTGGAGCAGACTCCTAACACAGAAAAAACACACGTTACTCTGACTGCCTCAGATACGCCGCGTAAATCAGAATTTCATACCAGTCAAGTTATTTCAAAAGCGAAACCCGAAGATAAAAAGCCTATATCCGCCCCGAGCCCCAAATTGGCAGAAGAATCCCTTTATCTTCCCGCCGCTTTCTCTCCCAGTGAAGCAGAGAGGACCGGATTCCCCTTTTACTGTATTGAGGAGAACAGCGCAGATTTACAACAATTTGAAATTTTTTTACAATTTAATCCTTTGATTGGCGCAGAAATCGTGGAAGACGCTGTAACGAAAAGACAGATGTTGCTGCTCTGCGCTTCCAATCAATTTTATTATATAGATCCCGACCATACACAGATTCTCTCCCTACTCCGCCTTTATTTTTCCAAGAGCAGCATCCGGCGGCAGATCTGTATGGAGCCGTACAAACTTTACTATTTTCTGCAGACAAATGATATTTATGATAAAAATATATATTCCTTAAGAACTGCATATAAGCTGTTGACGGAAATCAGAAACATTCAGGCTGTAAAAACCCCCTCCGCAATGGTAAAGGAGCTTACTTCCAAAACAAATTTATACAGTTATTCTCCTTATATCTTTACCATGCTTCAGTATGTGAAAATGTATGAAGTGCTTTCTTCACAGAAACTTTTGCAATCCAATGAAGCACAAAACAGGCTGCATGTGCTCTCCCATATAGACTCCCTGATGGGTATCTCTTATGAACTGAAAGATGTAGCCCAGACAACAGACCCACTGTTCCTATTAGATGAGAAAAGAGACCCACAGTTTCTTTACTGTCCTGAAACCAAAATGAAAGAAGGTATTTACTCCGTCACTTTTTCTTTTTCATCTGAAAACCCCTGCGGCTCTCTGGTCAGCGACATCCTTTGCCGAATAGCAAGAAAAGACCTCGCGAAAATACAGGGATATCGTTTGTTGCAGTACCGACAGGATTCCTTCACAATCGCTACCACGGCACAGCACTATGAACAGCTCTGTGAGACCGTTGCTAACCTTGCCACATACCTTGCTGAAAAGCAAAACTTGATACCTTTGATCATAAGGGAAGACACCATAAAATAATCTGCCGGCGTACTGCGTATCAAAAGTACGCTATTTTTTTGCCTATCTCTTATTTCTTGTCATCTCCAACTTGTAACAAGTAAATTATTTTCCTTGCCATCCCATATAACAAGCGGTTGTTTCCGCACCTGCGACCTCTTGACTTAATATCCTTTTTCTTGCGCGAATTTTTGCTTTCAAATGTAAGCACTATATCCGTATAAAGGAAAAAGACATCTCGTTTTGAAATGTCTTTTTCCTTTATGTCATTATGTAAGCTCTCTAATCTCCGCTGTAAGTTTAATCCCGTCATGCAGTCCTAATCTGTAAGCGATTGCTCCATATGCGGCGCCGCATTCATTGGCTGCTGAGATTATTTTGTCAACAATCGTTTTCTGCTCCTTGCTTAACTCCATCTGATCCAACAAATCAAACGCTTCATCCTGCCTCCTTAGTGTACTCTGATAATCTCTGTTTTTGGAAACTACTTCGTCTAATGCTTTGACCGTTCTTGTCCGAACCAGTATTTCCAGTAAACGCTCCCTATTCGCTTTTCGCATAACGGTGTCCTTTCTTTCCTTTTAAGGAATTCTGTTTTTTCATTCAATATTTTCTTTAAAGTATAATTACATACTTTTCAATATAATATTATACTTATATGTATATTTGTCAACAATATAAGTATACTTATAAGTGTAAATCTATATTTTTGTTTGATTTTATTCACTTTTATGTATATAATTACACAAAGAGGAGGGCGTCGCAAAATGGGAATGGCGTTAAAAATACGAACAATACTTCTGGATAAGAAGATGTCTATAAAAGCGTTAAGTGATAAACTGGGTTACAAAGGCGCGAATCTTTATAACAAACTGGAACGGGACAATCTTACTGAAAAAGAACTGCGTGCAATTGCCGAGGCAATGGACTGCGATTATGACGGCATTTTCACATATAGGGATACTGGAAAGCAGGTGTAATCTGCGACGAATAGACGTCTGAACAAAATAAGATTGAAAGAGCTGCTTGAAAATCAAACAGCCCTCATGTATAATCTACTTAGAAGTGATCGGAATTGGATCTCCGATTGCCCTCAGTAATTAGAAACTATAAAGAATAGCATCCTCAACTTTGGACGGTAGGGATGCTATTTCTTTTTATGATTGTCTATGTAAGACAGAGCCGCAAACAATACAAGTAATAATGTAAGAACTTCCATTATACTCATAGGGCATCACCCTCTTTCGTAAAACTAGAGGGCATCTATCGGAAAATCGCATCCTACCTTCTTTTTCAACTATACAATCGGATTATATCATATGATAAACCTATACTCAATAAAGCAACCTTATCTTCCACATATTAAAAACTAAAAATGGAAACACAGATATGAACATATCCTTCTTACCGCTTGTAAATCCAATCTCCTGTATGCTATAATTCATTTGTTTATTATTTACGGATCAGCCTTACGGTTTATGATGGTTTATGAAATCCCTGGAAACAGGTATCTCTTCTATGCTGCAGATTGCCTGCAGCTTTTTACTTTATTCCATATAATAAACCGAAAGGAGAACTGATCCATTTATGACATCTAACTTTAAACAGACATTACTCAAAGAGGCGCAACTGCTCTCCCTTTCCCAGAGCGATTGTGACCTTTTTTTAATCGGACAGGCAAATGCCATTACCTATGAACAGCTTGCAATGACAAAAATCCACGGCAACACCATAACCAGCGGGCGGCTCAGCTTGAAAAAACTGGAAAATGATGGCTATCTGACCGCAAAAACCATGCCAGGAAACAGCCGGACAAAATATTTTATCCTGACTGCAAAGGGCAGAAAACGGATAGAGCACCTGCTTGATAAAACTTTTCTGGAAAAAATGGGCTTTGATCTGGAGCGCCGACCGCCTGCAAGCCAGCAGCAACTACCCCACCGCATCCATACCAGCGATATTTTCTTTGCTTTCGTAAGCAACCCGCATCTTGGCTGTCTCCCGCTCTGGCAGCTGGAATATCCATACAAAGAACCGGAAGGTACCCTTGTGCCGCCGCGCTGTGACGGCCTTTTAAAGACAGCATATGGAACCTACTTTATCGAACAGGATAACTGCACACAGGGAGAAAGTGCACTGGGAGGCAAACTTGGCCAGTATATGTCCGCCGAATGTTTTCTTGGAAACGGTATCCTGCAGCACACACTTATTTTTACCCTTTTTGCTGAGGCGAAGGAGCGTCCAATTAAAAAACCGCCCTACTCTGTTTACCGCATTCTGCTAAAAGCAATCCGGGTCTGGGGCGCACTTGAAGAAGAGTGCGAGAAGGAACTTTCCTTTACGACTTTCTGTATGCAGTTTACTGGGAATCCCTCCCCGAGCCTTCTCCATCTGTCCGTCCATGATAAAGATATCCTTAAAAATCTATGCCTGCAGTATCCCGATTTGACGTTGGCAGAGGCGGAGCAACTAAAAAAGAGTTTCCTTTATGACACGTCTCTGGAAGATGACCGGGGCATGGAACAAGATATTCTCTTTCAGAAAAGGCTGCGGCAGAAATTCTATCCCCTAATGGCAGACAATGAGCAGACTATCCTGCAATTCCGCCTGCAAAAAGGAATGCAGCTTTATGTCCTACCGAACCACCGCCTTAATGACTATCTCCCCTTTGCCCTTCAAAAAGAATATCTTTTTGAAGATTTCCTGCGCCGCCTGCTGTTCCATATGGGACTGAATGATCTGGAATCGTGGCGATACCACTCGATACTTGAATGTCAGGATAAGGGCAGATCCGGTTATGTCTTCCGCAATGTATTTGTCTCAGACTCCGGCATCCGAATTATCGCCGAAGATGCCGCTCATGACCTGGGCGGCAGGGAACGGGTCATGCACTACCTGAAAAACCATTCCGATAAAAGCCGCACCCTGTTTCTTTTATTTGTCTCTTCCCGGGAAGACGCCTCGCTGTTCCTTGATCTGCTAGATGCATCGCTTCACCGCCCGGAAAACGGCAACACGGATATCTGTTTTGTGGACAAATCAGCCGTCCTGTACCGAAATCCGGATTCCCGAAAAGCTTATTTTCGTATGCAGGCACAAAACAGCCTGTTATGGCTCCCTGCCATGATCGAATATGACGCTTTCCTTGCCGAACTTCATCTGCTGGAAAGGCAGGTGCAGCCATGAAAAGAAAGATAAAGATTTTTGAACTAGTCGGTTCTATAAAAGAGCAAGCTGCCGCCTGTCTGAAAGGACATAAGGAAACTGTACCCGTAAACGCCGCCTATGCGGTATTTTTTCTGCATCTGCTCCTATATGCCATCCGTTTCCTGTGTGCACTCATTTTCGTAGATTACAGTATATTGACGCCTTATATCCTATATACGGTATTCTGGATGCTTATGCCTCCGCTCCTTTTTTTATGGGGCACGCGCTTTTCTTTCTATCATTTCCGGAATACAAAATATGCCTGCCTTATTGGCGTGCTCCTCTCCTGCCATCTGCATATGCTGTCCCTGATCTATAAGCTGCTTTCCAAGATTTTCCTGCCATGGATCATGGATCTTCCCACGGACGAAGCGTTCACGAAGGATATGGTGCTCATCCTTGCCAGAATTGCCACGCAACTGCCTTTAATCCCTGCGGGCATACTGCTTGCAAAAGCAGTGTTTTACCCCCTGCGTGACGAGGAATGCCTGCGGCGGATCATGGAATATAAGATCACCCACAGCCTGCCGCCGGAAAAAAGTGCACCCGTTGACATTGCCTATCACATGAACATCGTAAAAGATATCCATACCGGGAAACATATCACGGTTTACGCCAAAGACCGTTTCCTGCACACGCTGGTTGATGGCACATCCGGCACAGGCAAAACCTCTTCGACCATCCTGCCCGCCATCCGCGATGACTTAAATATGCGCTGTAAGGCGGAAGATCTGCAGAAAGAAGAACTGTCAAAACTGCTGGAAAACGGTGAAATATCTTATGCACCGCCCAAATGTGTCCGCGGTTTTTCCATCAACGACTGCATCCCTATTGTACCGGATGCCGGGACCCTTAATGATACCGACGTGGAACGGCGGATTGCCATGATACAGGAAAAACTGGAGCGCCTGCGGCTTTCTTTCCCAGTCTGCGGCATTACTGTGCTGGCGCCGGACGACTCCCTGACCGATGACGTATGCAGGCTGTGCGACGCAAGGGACATCTCCTATAACCGCATCGACGCCGTGCGGGACGTAAACGGTCTGCGGAAAAAGAATACGATCGGGTTAAACCCGTTTTATCTTCCGCCCCACATGGACAGCGAGGCAAAAAACCAGCTTATCGTCAAAAAAGCAGTCATTTTCTCTGATGTCATGCAGGCGATCACCGACTTAAAAGGCAAGGCGGATTCCTACTTTACCGGTCTCAACAGACAGATGATCGCCAATCTCGCCATCCTTGTCATGGCGACCGTCCCCGTGCTGCGGGACAGGCAGGCAACGCCCGCCGACTTACAGGAACTGATCAACAACTTCAACCTACTTTCCGAATATGTTGACAAGCTGCAGGAATTGGACCAGAGCCGGAAACAGTACACTTTTATCGTGCAGTATATACGGGAAGACCTTCTCGGCAAAGGGCGGGATAAGATGGAAGACCAGAGCCGCGGCACAAGGAACATCATCAATGAGTTCTTGCTGATGCCTGCAAACCGGGAAATCTTCTGTTCCCAACAGAGCATCGACTTTGACCGGGCGCTGGCAAACGGGGAAGTGACCGTATGCAACTATAACCTTGCAAGCGGCGACACCGACGCCGTTGCATTCGGCCTGTTTTTCCTCCTGTCCTTTAACAATGCCGTACTCTCCCGCCCGGGCAATGAAAACACACGTATCCCGCATTTCTTCTATGTGGACGAGCTACCGGTGCTTATTCACCCGTCGCTTGAAAAGAATTTCTCCCTGTTCCGCAAGTTCCGCGTGTCCATGATGGTCGCCATACAGACACTTGACCAGATGGAGAAAAACGAGATCACGAAGTATTTAAAGGGCGTCATCTTAGGTTGCGCGCACATCATCGTCTTTGGCCGCTCCTCCCTCTCCGACATGGAAATCTTCTCTTCCCTTGCCGGCGTACGGGATGTAACAGAAGTGCAGACTTCTACCACAGAAACCGCCCTGTCCGATAATGACCCGCATTTTTCCTATTCCTCACGGGAAATGACAACACAGAAGAACACCATCGAAGAGATTGATATCCGCATGAAGGATTTTCAGGAAGTGACCTTCTTTACCACAAGGGCAGGCAGACCGCTGCCCGCCCTTGCCGGCATTGTGGACTTTTTAAAACCTTCCGACTGGGAACGCAAAAAAAGATCGCCGGTCTCCTTTATTCAAGAAGATTCCGGTCTGGGATACCGGGATGAAGTCCCGATCACGGTGCCGGATGACGAAAAAACGCCGGATAGCAGCTACCGGTTCCTGTCTGGAACGCCGCTCAGCATCTTCTGCAGCTCTGTCCAGACCGATGCCGCAGAGAAAAAGATGGAGGAAAACAATCTTCCGTCAGATATGGAGAAAGACGCCGGACTGCCGGATGGGAGCGAGCGGATTGATGATATTTTGTTTTAATAAGGAAGGACATAACTCCGGAAAATAACAAGGAAAGGACTGAAACAGAAATGAATCCTGATAGGAAAAATAATACGCTGCCTGTGGAAATGGACAGCATAAATACAAAAGAGACGGATCTTCTGATCACAAGAACGCCTTTTTATCTGGATACCGGATGGGAACTCGTCACGGAAAACAAAAATACTTCCTGCAGCCACGCCCAGATCGAGCAGATGATCCAGAAGCGCACCATCAACCTGATCGACATGGAAATACTGAAAATACTGGCATCCTACCATTACCTCAACCATTACCACACCGCATACCTGTTAGAAGAACGGCTGCACCCCAATTACCATAAGACATCCTACCTTGATAACTTGAACAAACTGAAACGGGCAGGGCTGGTCCTCTGCTATATCCCTGCCAGATCTGATAAACTGACAGGGGATCTTCCCCTGACGCCTGCTTCACCCCTTCGGCTCTACTGTCTGTCACAGGGGGCATATGCCTATATGGAGCCCATCACCAAAGACTCCCATGCCCTGCCGCCGACAGACAGTCTGCGTAAAATGGAGACAGCGGCGGCAAACCAGTTCATCATACATTTTCTGCACCATTACAAAGATACAGCCTCTCTACAGGAATACGCCAAAACGGTGCGGCTTGGAACTTCTCTTCTCACCATAGACGGCATTTTGCGTTACCATGCTTCTTTTTATAAAGACCAGTCGCCGGAGCCGGTCTCCTTATTTGTGCTGTCCATACGGAGACAGGAAAACTGGGAAAAGCGCGCCCTTGCAAGGCTGCACCTTTTTAACGTATGGCTTTCAAGGCACGAAACGGAGTACCTCACCCCATTCCCTGTCCTTATCGTGGAAAATATGGCGATGGCGGTCTCTCTGTTTTCGCGAATGCAGGCGCAGGATAATCCGTCAGACGTCTTCTTTTGTCCGGAAAGCCTGCTCATGCTTTATGCACCGCTTGAAGCCATATACCGATGCGAGACAGATGAAATGGGGAAAATAAAGGCGGTCAGGCTTGCTATTAAAACAAAAATCTAATATCATATGCTTTCAAAAAAAGACAGTGCGGCGACAAATATGAATACCGCACTATCTTTTTTGGTAATTCACCAGAATATATTTCCCGATAGAAATCTGCCAGAGAAACTCCTTACCCGCTTATATTTCGCATTTTCCATCGAGTCATAGGATGTCTCTCCAACACACCAAATTATGATTGGTCTATGAAAATCAAACGATCACTTCATACAGAGGCTTTTCGGAAGTCTTATAGGCGTCTGTCAAAAACTTCCCATATTCTATATAGGAATATTTCCCTGTCTTGGTATCCAGCCGCAGCCTTGCGCAGAGAATGGTCACCTGATATAAAAACGCCCTTTCCCCTGCCGGGACACGGAAGCTGATGGTCTCCGTCTGGCTTTTGCTCCACTGGTCTGTCAGAGAAACATTGAAACCGAATTTTGCACCTGCCTTGCAAACCGTTGCATTGATTTCAAAATTAACCTCTGCGGAGATTCCTACTGTAGTCTGTGTCATAAATCCACTGGTCAGGCTCTTGGAATAAGTCGTTTCGGTTTCAGACAGCGTATTGTCGATAAATCCCACTTTCTGCAGATCAGAGGAATAAAAGACCATAACCTCAGCATACTCCGTATCTGTTATACAGGGCAGGGAATTGATAAAGGTTTCCATATCAGCCGCCGGCAGAAAATCATAAACTTTAACCTCTGAGGCAATCGGTACGGAAGAATTCAACAGGCAGCTTGCGCCTTTTGTCCTTGCCATTATCATTGCATAATGTGCATTCAACGTATCAATATCCTCGTATAACACAGATCTTGCACCTATATTTAAAATAGTCTCATGTCTGGGGTCTTTCTTTTTTTCCTTGTAATTCCTGATCCGTAGCCGCCAGTCGCATGTAACAATCCCAACACCATCGCATTCACCTTTCTCATGGTCATAGTTATATAACAGCGTAATAACACGGTTATTAGTAACATCATAGTCTTTTTCAAATGCGCTTTCATTCAGACCGGCCAGCGCGTTGGAAAATGTGGCATCCAGCGTCGTTTTATCAATACCCTGTATGGTTGCGGCCGTGCATGTCGCAGCTGCCTTTGTAAACATTTCCTTTATGGCCTCTACGGTGGATGCCTGCTTTTTTATTTCCTTTTCGGGTTCCTCTGCATAAGGAAAGTCCTTGGCATGCTCTTTCAGATATTTATAATTATCAATTTCCTGAATGACGAGCAACTTAGGTTTAAACTTGCCTACTGCCCCCTCTTCCCATGATCCGTCCGCGGTTTTTTGAAACCGTTCATCAAGAACCATATCTAATGCGTTTATACTGCATATGGACTCCAGTGCATTATCCGGCAACTGCTCCAAGCAGACTTTTCCGCCGTCTTTGTAAACTCCGAAAGTCGTCAGGTTCCCCAACCCAACCCTTGACGTTACCTCCTCGATATTTTTCTTCAGTTTTTCACCATAAGTTTCGCTGCAATAAAGACCAAGATCGTTTAACTGCTTTGTCAGTTCCTCTGCCTCCAGTTTCGTAGCCGGACGTTCATTCAGCGAAATAGGTATCCTGTCAATGTGAATCCCGTTGTTCTGTCTTGCATCTGATACAATAAGCGCCATACCTGTTTCCTCCTTTTTTGTTATGGATAATGCTACCATATCATGCCTAATTCCATTAAAAATGGAATTAAGTTATTCTGTCTTTGCGGAATAACTTAATTCCATTTGTCAAGAAAAATATTTCTACCGAAAATTAACCACCCACCGGTTCTCCGACTGATAAAAAATCAGCCATGCCCGTACATACTGCCCGTGAAGCACCAGCGTACAGTCATACTCTATAGAAGGAACGCCCGCATACCTCTTTTTCTCCTGGGAATGCACCGTTATCTCATGGACTGTCTGGATCTCCCCGTCCTCATCCTGTATCTTTAACATAAGGGGCGTGACCTTCCCTGTGCTGGTAAACCAGCATTCGCAGGCAATCTGCTTCTGTGTCCCCCTGACACTGCCCGCATTCGTAGCAGGAGTATTCGTACCGATTCCAAATGCCATCACCAGTCCCCCTTTCTATCGGACCGCAACCCGATCATAATCCACTGACCTTTTTTCCCGCGATATGCCTCCGCTCATATGGTCAATGGGCTGGTCTAAAAATGCAGCACGCATCACCGCGTCATTCCCGAAACGACTCCTTAATCCGTCCACCGTCTTGTCGAGCTTTAATAATTTCTCATAATCGGTCTGGTCAAAAATATTTAACTGTCTGCCGAAATCCGATCCGTCCGCCCTGCCTGTATGCACGCCCAGATGCCGTATCGGGTCTCCTTTCCATAATTCCCGGAACAGACCACAGGCTGCCGTATAAATCTCCGCTGTCAGATTTGTGGGGCTGTCAAGCACCTTCTGATGGGAAACATGGGACAGATCCGCATACCGGATTCCCACAGACACCACCCCAATCTGCACCCTGTCGGCACGCAGACGGCTGCCTACCGTCTCAGAAAGGGCAAGAAGGACCTTCTCTGCTGTCTCCATATCTGTCACATCATAGGGTGTCGTGGTGCTGTTCCCATAACCTTTGTTGGGGGCGGGCTGCGCCAGCACTTCTGAAAGGTCAATCCCGTTGGCAAACCCCCATATGATCTCTCCCTGCTTTTTCAGCACACTTTTTAGCCATGCCGGATCTGCCGCCGCCAGCTCACCTATCGTCTGAATCCCTATCGAAAACAGCTTTCCTGTGGTGGCGCGCCCCACAAAAAACAGGTCCGATACAGGAAGAGGCCACATCTTCGCCTTAATCTCCTCCGGATACAGGGTGTGCACCCTGTCCGGCTTCTGAAAATCCGACGCCATCTTTGCCAGCAGTTTGTTAAATGATATTCCGATATTCACAGTAAATCCCAGTTCCTCACGGATACGGTTCCTGATCTTCTCCGCCGTCTCCTCCGGCGCCCCGAACAGATGGCAGCTTGCGCTCATATCTATGAACGCCTCGTCTATGCTGTACTGTTCCACCGTATCGGAGTATTCCCGCAGGATCTCTATAAATGCCGCCGAACACTGCTCATACAAGTTATAATTGGGCGGCACCAGCACAAGCGTCGGACATTTTCTCTTTGCCTCCAGTATGGTCTGCCCTGTTTTGATTCCATATTTCTTTGCCGGAATGGATTTTGCCAGAATAATCCCGTGTCTTAATGCCATATCCCCGCCTACCGCGGATGCGATCTCACGCAGATCCTCCCTGCCGCCCTTATGTGCCAGGCGGTAAACAGCCTCCCAGGAAAGGAAGGCTGAGTTGACATCTATATGAAATATGATCTTGTCCAAAACATATGTTCACCTCCTGTAAGATCATTGTAGCAAACAAACGTTCTAGTTTCAAGCGGTAATTTATGGTTCAGAACAGGCTCATCTGCTCATAATTGGTTTTCCGCTCCAGCAGGCAGGGTATCTTCTTTAGAATGCCCTCTGTTTTTGCACCGTTATACACCCATTCCTTGATCTCATCCTGTTCTAAGATCAGGGGCATCCGTTCATGTACCGGTTCCATGGAAGAGTTTGCCGCAGTCGTAAGGATAACAAAATGTTCGCCGTCCCCGTAGTGTCTGCTGAATCCTGCCATAAACAGCACTGGCATATCCTTCCGGTAAAATTTACTCTTTTCTTTCTTTTTGTTCCATTCATAGAACCAAGCTGCCGGAACCACGATGCGCCTGTTTAAAACGCTGTCGCGGAACAGGGGTTTTTCCAGCGCTGACTCGCATCTGGCATTGAAGATCAGCTTCTTGCCGTCAAAACCGGGGAATCCCCAGTGCTGCCACCTGCAGCACAAAGAACCGTCCCGTGCCGACAGGACAGGGGCGTCTTTTCCCGGATAAATATCGCCAGCCGTAATGCGCCCTGCCGCCTGCAGGGACTCATGCCTCATCTTTTCATCTACCTGCCTGACCAGCTTCTCAATTTCCCTTGCCGTTTCATCATCCACATAATATCTGCCGCACATAAAAACCTCTCCTGTATGCCCTTTTAACCTATTGTTTATTCTGCCCGTCTCAATTACATAAATACCTTATGGCACCATGATCGGCAAGTCAAGTCTGCTTTTGTGATCCTTTACTTTTGCAATCATTTCCAGCACTTTATTCTTCACGCTGGCTGCTGTATTTTTAATCTTGCTCATGATACCTTGTTCCTTCTGTGCTGTGTTAATAGCTTCTGCAAATAAAAAGGTGGCTGATTTTCCGTCAGGGTATATCGCCACCATAGATAAACAATATTTAATTATTAATGTTATTCTTCTTTCGTCATTCTAAGGTTATGTAACAGTATTTTCTTTCGCATCTCAATCTCGTCTTTCTTGCGTTCAACATGGTTATGGCTACAATATTGCCAGTATTTACATTTTCTATTGCAGCATCCCTCTATTTTCCGGCATTTGATTTTATAATAAAACACCCCTGCCCATATAAAAGGAATTAAAACATAATAAGCTGCTACAAACCACCCAAAAACATCAGCAATCAGGTCCATTATCATACCTCCTAATCAGTCATACATAGAATAGTGCTCCCGGATATAGGTCATATTATCATCACTGCGTATTTCCTCTAGCAGCTTTCTTTTCTTTTCCACGTCCATCAGTCCAAGGTTAATCTTCTCATCAGGCAGAAAACAACAAATCTCTCTAATGCCTTTTATAATTTCCAGTTCCTCATCTTCTTCTGATTCCAAACAATTGGGATTTCTTTTTTCAAAAACCATTACCACGCAATCCGCTACAACACAGATTGCTTTAGGTGTGTCCGTTTCGTTAAAATCCAGCCCGTACTTCTCATTTGCAAAGCTCAGCAAATCATCAATCATCTTTACTGCAAACGGCTTTCTCCTTTTAAAAGTTTCAAAATCAAGTTCATACTGAGACAGGAAAGCTATATCCAGATAAAATATGACCTCCTCCGCTCCTGTTCTGACTAATTCCATAATTTTATCAATCCTTACTACATTACTGTTACAAAAATTATTCTATCATTGCTTTCCATTTCTGACCAGTATTGCGGACAACATTTTTTCAAAAAAATTCTTACAATGATGTTGATCTCTATATTGGTCAAAGAAAGGAAAATACAAATGGAACAAAAATTGCGGAGAGATAGGAATATCGGCAGCAATCTAAAAGCCTTACGGGAAAAGCATAACATTTCACAAGAAAAACTCTGTGCCTTATTACAACGCCGCGGCTGTGATATTGGACGCTCCACTTATGCCAAATATGAAAATGGCGAATTGAATATCAAAATCAGTGTCCTTATAGAATTACGCAAAATATATGACTGCACCTATGACGATTTCTTTGAAGGACTGGACATGCAAGAATAGCCGCCCATAACTGCATAAAAAAAGACTATAACCATTTCCGTCATAGCCTTACCCATAACCCCTACACAACCGCCTGTATATCCGTCCATATCCTCCATTACTTTCCCTATGCCTGCATAAACTGCGCCAGTATATCAATAACCGGCTCCATATACTCCCTCTTGGCCAGAAAAGCATTCCTCACCTTTTCCGCCATTTCGCGGTTCCCGCTTTTCTCAAGCGCCACGCCATAATAATATGCCGCCCTTTTTTCGGCTGATTCATTTGTTTTCAGGTAATCCCTCATAACCGTATCTTTGTCTATTCCCTTTGATAACAGGAAGCATGCGGAAATAATCCCGCACCGATCCTTTCCTTCTGTGCAGTGCCATAAAACAGCTCCCTCCCTGCTGTTATCGTTCAGTATCTCTATCACTTCTTTGATCTGGGCTGCGGAACATTCATCTGTCACAATACGCCTGTACAGATCCGGCATATCCGGGATCATCACGCCCATGTCCCGTGTACTTTTCTCATGCGAAATGCCTGCCCGTGCTTCATCAAACAGCGGGATATGCAGATATTCCACGCCCGCCATGCCATAATCCGGCATTTCTTCCCTCTCTATGGCAGTCCGCAGGTCAATGACTGTTTTCAGATGATACTGCCCTGATAACACTTTTGCATCACTTCCCGTCATATCATGCAGATGCGCCGATCGGATATATCCTGGAAAACCATACTCTGAAAAATCCCTGATATTCCTTATTCCCTGCAGCTTAATGTCCATCCTTCATTATCTCTCCTATTCTGCTTTATCATTATCGCCCCTTGTATGACTATCATATTTCTTCCGCCATGCGCATTCCATAGGACACACCTTTTTTATCAAGCACATCCGTCGTCTGGTCTATTGCTGTGTCTTCATTCACAGCGATCACCTTCTCACGGTATATTTCCCTGTCATCTTCTTCCGAAAATACAGTCACTTCGTATATCGGCGGCATACTTTTTTACACTCCTTACCTTAAAAATCCTCTGTAATCAATATGAATTACAAACGGCGCCTGCCACAAATCGCAGACGCCAGTTTTATGCACCGGTTTTTTACTTAACGCGGCTTCCTTTCTCCATCAGCTCCTGAATCTTCGCCTGTGCCTGATCGTATTTCTCACGGATTTTTTCCAGTTCCGCCTCCTGCTTCTCCCTAAGTCTCGCCATTTCAGCCTCCATAGCCTGCCTTGTTTCTGCTTTTGCCTGATCAATCAGTCGGTCTTTTTCCAAAAGCTCCATTCTGTGGTTATAATCCGCCTCTTTCGCCTGTTCCTCCTGTTTACGGTTCTGTTCTGACAGACGTTTTATTTCTTTATCCTTCTCGTTAATCTGTTCCGGATAAGACGCCAGCTTCTCCAGCTCCCTGCTTTTTTCATCAACGGACTTTGTCAGGATATCATTGAGCCTGTTTTTGTCTGCGATAATCGTGTTGTACTGCTCCTCTTTTTCTTTCATCTCAGACCGAAGCCCCTGGGAGACAAGCTGCTCTTTCTCCAGTTCCTTTTCGAGCGCATCTTTCTCATTTATGCTGTCATGGTAAAATTTCTCGTAAGTCTCGCGGCTGCTTTTTGCCTTTTCCAACTGGGCCTGCAGATCCTGAATGGTGGCGTCTTTTGATGACAGAAGCTGCTGCACTTCAAGCCTTGCCCTTTCATCTGCCGTGGAAAGGGCATTAAGCATATCCGTAAATTTTGCGCTGAGAAAACGCTGATATTCCTCAAACTGCCGGATATCCTCAACAAACTGGGGCTGTGCCGTCATCAAGTTCTCCCGCTCGTACGCTGCCATCAGGGCATTCAGTGCCGAGTCCTGATTGGAAAAGTTCTTTGACAGCTCCCTTATTTTCTCGGCGGTCTCTGCCTCGATCCGGAACGGAACCGGTCTTTTTTCCGTGGTCTTTTTCATATTTTTATCAGTATCAGGCATCATGCTGCCCTCCTTTTCCTATTTCTCTACCTTTATTATAGTAAAAATCCCCTTCCCATGCAATGAATTTCATAAATTTGTATTACATTATAATGTATTTCTATTTCTTTAACAAATTATTTCTAATATTTTAATGTATTACATTACAGTGTAATACACTATACAATTCCATATAAATCAATATTTTATGCCTATTTTATGTCGATTATGTGTAATACATATTATTGACTTTTGCCACGTTTTATAATATGATTATCATATAAAATAAAGTATTACACGGAGGGACGTCTATGAATATTCCCCAGTTCCAGGCTGCCGAGTTTGAGCGTCTCCTGAAGCGGGCCGCAGGCGGGAAAGACAGCTTTTATCACTGCTCTGCGGCGACCGTTGCCGTTATAAAAGACATTCTGTGTACAGATTATCCCGAACGGGAAGATGACATTGAGTTTCTTATGGACATGGTAAACTATCAGATGCGCAAAAACGGATATGCGGGCCGCAAAGCCAGGTTCCCAATAAGCAGGCATCTGGATCAGTTCTGCTCGGAACCCTTATATATCAGCGCATACAAAAAAAGGAAGGACTGATAGAAGATCTGATCTGTCTTTCCTTTTTTTAATTATTTTCATGTAGTCATATTACAAATCGTAACAAAATCCATTTCTGTACAGCCTAATCTTCTATTCGTTCGATTATAGTAATTCATCTGGAAGCTCTGTTTTACCAGTTCTTCTTCGAATCTGTTTATACACCTTGCTTTCTTTATCTTCAACAAAATTATCAACAAATCCCGCATTTTTTAAAGCAATCAATATTTTTTGATTTACTGGAGTAATAGGAATTTTAGGTCTTCTATTCTGTTCAAATATTTTAGCAAACTCAGGCCGGGATAAAAATTTAAGATATTTTTTGCATTCATCGCTTGTTATGTCCTTTATAGTAGCAATAAATAAATCTACACGATTGATTTCTTTAATACTTGTATCTTTTATTAATTCTGTTACAATATCTCGACACACTTTCTGAGGCTCTGCTATGATTTGCACAACATTCCTTTTTGCTATCACTATTATTTCATTCTGTATCATTGGCGCATAATCTTTATAATTTTGATACAGCATTGGTAAATCCGATTCATCTAAATTATTCCTTAATATATGCAAAGTAATTACATTTGAATAATTTCGATTTACAACTGTAATCTTTTCCTGAATCTCGGATAATAATTTGATTTTTGTCTCATCGGCGATGCCACTGGATAAAAGATTTTCCACCTCATCTGCTGAAGCTAAACTCCCTATAGCAATATCTGTATATTCAAGTATATTATTTAAAATATAATGCATCTTAATATCGCTATAATTTTCCCTTATAAAGATTAACGTTCCTTCTGTCATAGGAACAAAATTTTCTGTAATCAATATTTCCATTTTATCGTTTGGAATTCCTACAATATTAAACTCTGAATAGGTTGGTGAAATTGATAAGAGAATCTCTCTATATTTGGGCAATGAAAGCTTTTTGTTTAAAATACATTGATTCCAAAAGCTCTCAACCAAGCCTGTATTTCCTACATCCTTATAATCTAAACAAACACTACCAGAATTAATAAATTCTGATAAATGATCTGTCAATTCCGTGTTTCCAAAATACTCTAGGATATTATCTGCTGTATATTGTACTCCCTTCTTAGCTATCAATTCTGTCTGATATTTTACATCATCAATATCCGCCAATATATCAATAAGCGTTTCTAATCTTTCAATATATGCCATTTTATACTCTTCTGCTATGGTAGGATCATTTATTATAAATACAGCAACATCACTTTTGTCCGTAAACCCATCCACAGGAGAACTTAATATACTCTTCATAAATAAATTGCCATTTACCCGCATATAATTGTACAGTGGCTGTTCAGACTGACTGAAAACGGCACTTATATACTGCTTTGATACATTTTCTGTATCTCCAATCTGATATTTCTTTTCCAACATTAAACATATATTGTCTATATTAATTTCATAGAGAGAATTTTGATAGACTGCATCAAACAAATCTTTATTACTCGCTTCATAATCAAGCTGTTTAAAAGAAACTTTCAATGATTTCATCGCATCACACATTTTTGCTACATTAGGATTCTCTATCGCAAGATAGTCCTGCTGTGCAGAAACATAATCTGTCAAGCAATTTTCTACATTGACTGCATTTAAATCAGTTTCTTTTGTATACTCTAAAGTTACAATACTGTAATCTCTGATCTGTCTCACAGACATTTTTTGTCCTGAAATGACTTCTCTCAAAAACTGAGGCCATTGATTGTTTAGTATCACAACCAGACTTTCTTTTTCACGATTGGTCTCGAAAAATTCGCTGATAAATTGAAATTTTTTCCCTTTTCTAAGTTGCTGAATAAAACATAAAAGAATGTCCTGCTTCGATCCGTCTTTCAATAAATACTCAAATAAATCAAAATTAAGCGTCTCTTCCTGCTCAAAATCGAAAATATCTAAATTTGACATTACTAAACTTACATTATCTATGGTATATGAAAACGGCTTTGCTATCTTATCTGCAACACTACGAAGAAACATCTTGTCCCCTTTAGTAAGACTATTTTCATAAAAGAAAGTCATATAGTCATTGTAGGATTCATCTATGTAGCCATATCGGATAAGATATTTTAACAATGCAAAATATTCACTGGATTTTATTTCCTTGTACTCATTGACAACACCGACTTCATTTTGTGAAGTAATCCGGAATATCTCATCTATATTTTCTCTGGTAATAATCTCATGCAATGCCTTGTTTTCTATTATACGATTTTCTTCTTGTAATGATAATAATTCTGCCTCCAATATATCCAAACGATTTTGTTCCTTATACTCTATGGCTTGCTTACGTAAAGGATACTTTTCTTTTATCCATTCATTATACTCTTGCACTTTTGGATCATTTGGCGCGGTATATCCATAACGTGATGGCAACCTTCCATGTTTGGCATTTTTTACATCATCTAACTCCATTATTGATTCTAACTTTTCTTCTTTTACATAGCCAATTTGAACTTTCTTGTTTTCAATTTCTTCCTCACATTTTTTCTTTTCTTGCGCAATGAATTCATCCTTTCGATTAAACAATTCATAAACAAACCCCTGATTCAGCTGTAAATTTGAAAAATCCCTAGGGAATATATTTTTATATGTAATCATTGCAAGCATTTTATTGGGATTGAGTTCTATAGTGTTCAATTTATTATAATAAACCATAAACTCATTATATATATTCTTTAAAACCCGCATATCATCAATATACAATGATAATCCTCGTAAAAATTTATCATCAAATACTGTGAAAATACCTCCCTCTTCAAAATGCTCTTTTATCTGGTCATATGCATTAGAGCTATCCAGAACAGGAACCACAGGAAGAATAAAATCAAAAAATTTCGTCCTGTCTTTATTCACAAAAATATCATCCCGCAGAAGGTAAAAGAAGCGCAAAGGCTCAACCTCCTTCTTTTCCTTACAATTTCGAAGCCTTATATTTGACAAGATATTAATTTCTCTCAGTCTTTCGAATATCCTATTATCATCAAAGCGATCCAAGTCTTCAAAAACAATAACATCAACTCCCGAATTTTCAAAAAGATATAGAACCTCATTTAAGTACTTATCGAAATATGAGTTATCTTCTTCTCCAAATATCTCTATCTCATTTCCCTGTACACTTAACCTTCGAAAAATATTTTTGTTTTTCTGCGTTTTAATAATCTGATATATTCCTATTCCCGAAATTGCTGTTGCCACAATTCCACTAATTATTAAAGAATATGGGTTCGCTGCTTTTTGCAATAAAGTCTTGAGCCATGAATCTGCCAATGAAGCAATCCAGTTAGACCATGCTTTAAAATATCTCAAATGCATAATGGCTAAAAGGAATATCACCGTCCCAATTGAAAATGTCAAACAGCTTATATTGTTTACCGTTCTTTTTATACGGAAATTGGTTTGTGGAATATTTTCCACTTTTATCTGCTGTATCAATTGATTAAGAATTTTTCCCTCTAAAACAGTTTCTATATTCTTAGCATCATCTTTGATATCCTGATCTGTCGTTTCTCCAAAATGCGCCAATGAAATGTGCAAAAACTTTTTATTACCATATTTCTTTTTATAGGATTCCAACAGACTACTTTTTCCAGCACTATATGGACCTGCAACAGCCACATTTTTTATATCCGCATTTTCAAATATATATTTAAACGCATCTTCATAAACTTCCATTCTGACAGTATCTGTTGGCGTCAACTTTTGAAATATTATATTATTTTCCATAAGTTTTCCTTTCTTTTGTCAAAAATGATATACCCCTACAACATCCAAAAAATAATACCCTTTGTCTAATACCATTCTAATAAACTCATTCATTCCTTTAGATAATATAGCAATTTTCTTATGACACATTTAAGTATTATAAAAATTATTTTAAAATCATATTTGGAGATCTCTATATGTTTATTATATGACAAGCATTTTGTCATTGCATCACAAATTACAATATTTACACTTCCTTTTATCTATTAAACCAATTATATTTCATGCCATTTTCCTATACATGGTCAGTCATCATAGGTTAAAATTTTTGTTATGATACTTCTCCTTTCTCCGCTAACTGTCCTACTTTTACACAAAAAGCAGAAAGAACATTTCTACTCCTCCTGCTTTCGTATCATTACTTTCACGATTTCTCTTTATTCTGCTATTATCTAACTTTCTCCTTTGAACAGGAATCTTGGCTTATTATTAAGATTCACTGTCCATCCGCCAGCCACTTTTTATACATTTCCCTGAACTCTTCCTCCCGGTCCGCCGGTATCTCAACAGTCAGCCGCTTGACTGCCCTGTTCTCCGACTGGAAAACCTGTGCAATCTCATCCCGCGTCATATTCTTCTTTAACGCATTCACTTTAGCGTCGCTGATCTGCTCCGCATACTCGTCGTACATCCACTGCTGTGTATCTTTTGGGAAAAAGGCAAAACGCATAACACTTTTCTTTTTCAGCACGCCGTCAAAAAACAGCTTCTGCAGCGGTTCAATCACATTCTCATTCAATGCAATGGCGTCATATATCGCCGACTTTTTCAGACCAAAATCTTTCATGAGCTGGTCTATGCGCTCTCCTTTTGCATAATGGCGCCTTTTATAGATCGCCAGCCTGTTGACCACGATCTGCTGCTTTATCTTTTCCGGCAGTTTGGAAAAGTCCCTGTAAAGATTCGTGTCGTCGATAATCTCCCTTGCTTTTATCTCATCCAGTTCATCCTCCTGATATACAATACAGGGGATCATGCGATACTTTTCTTCATCAAATCCTTCCTCTTCCCTGCAGTCCGTTATGATCTCGGCACAGATGTCCCGCCTGTTATGCCCCGCCAGAATCATATACACGCCTCCCGGCTGTTTCCAGAGCACAAGCGGGGTTTCGACGCCCTTCTCATATATGGACAGCTTCAGTTCAAGGTATTTATCCGGCTGGTTGTCTTTTAAGAGCGGGTATCGGTTCCACTCCGCTGGTGCACCTTCCATTTTGGATATGTCTATGTACTCTATCTTCTTTCTGCCGTCATCATCCCACAGCGTTCCAGATCCCGCCTTTTCCAGTGCCCTTGACACATTCTGCGCTGCTCCTCTTGATGTGGCGGTAAGACCGTTCAAAAATGATTGATTGTCCACCTTTCCTTTTTTTCCTGCCATAGATTATTCTCCCTTCCTGTTCTGATCTTTCCGAATCCTCTCAACCGCCTCTTCTGCAAATTCCGTCATCTGTTTACTTGCCGGACTCCTGCTGTTATAATAGCCTATCGGCATATGTTCTTTCTGGGAATTATCCACATTCGCATCATTCTTGATGAATGTCTTAAAAATACACTGCGGTGCGATCTGCTCCACAAGCTCCATGTTATCCGCCATAGAAGCCTTCTTGCGCAGATCCACCTTATTAAACAAAACGCCTAATAATTTCAGCTTTGGATTCGTTTCAGCCACCTCATCGATCTGTGCAATCGTGGGCGGCACCGATTTCACGCCAAATATGCTGGACTCAATCGGCGCCAGCACATAATCCGCCTCGGCAAGTATCGTCTTATTCATGACGCCTGCTGTTTTATCCATGTCGATAATAATAAAATCATAGTAGTTTTCTTCGCGGACGCTCCTTAAACATTTCTTCCACATTTTGTCTCTGATCTTGTCAGTCATCATGCACAGCGCGCCCTCAAGCGCCTCGCACTCCGCAGAACCGGCGACAACATCAATGCCGCTGTATTCCGTATGCATGATATAACCTTCTTCTTTAAAATCTTCCTGCCCGAGAAAGGCATTATAAAAGCTGACGTCCGGCTCTTCGATATAATCCGGGTACAGGACGCTTGACATATCCGACTGGCTGTCCGTATCGACCGCCAGCACATTATAGCCTTTCTTTGCCAGCTCATAGGACAGATTTGTCACTACCGTTGACTTTCCCATGCCGCCCTTATGCGCCCATACCGCGATCATGACAGGCGCGTCAAACCGCAGCAGGCTTTTATCCAGTTTAGCCTCTTTTGCTTGCTCATAAATACCTTCAAGGCTTCCTTCATCCATCTCTGAAAGATCCATCTCCATCAGATTCTCAAGCTGCCATTGGTTCAGTCCCGTTGCCCTGTGCCAGTCTTTGATGTCCCACCCTCTTCTTTTTAAGAGTGCGGTCATCCTGTCTTTCCAGTCGTTCTTTTGCATTTACATTTTCCTTCCCTGCTGAAATTCTTTCTCATACATTTTCCTCGGTTGTATTTTTTATTATACAGTAAATTTTTTATTATTCAAGTTTTCGCACGATTATTTTTCCGCGCGGCGGAAAAATGTATTATGAAGTATCTCATCTGTGCTCCAAAACCAAATACTGCACCCATACCATAGCAGATTGATTTGTCCCTTTCTGCCTGAAAACATACTGCTTTTTCCGCCGCGCGGAAATTTTTGCAGTATTTTCACTTGCACAAAAGCTTGACAGAGAATATAATGTTCCAAAAATCTTTATTTTCTTTTTAGGATGGACTGCGGCTTTTGCTGCAGGACGTCCTTATTTTGTCCTCTTTTACAGGACAGGGGAATCACTAGTTGGTTCCCTGCGGGCAAGGCAGATCGCCAAGCCAACAGTTACTAAACAGGTAATTGGAAGGAGAATGAAATGTCAGACTTTCGTAACGTCTCTAAATCCGACCCCTGCCCAATCTGCGGGAAACCAGACTGGTGTTCCGTACAGTATGTCGAGGGAAACGTAAAACTGCATTACTGCAGGCGTATCCTGAACTGTTCTGATATCGTCAGCAGCGTTAATGGCATGTCCTATGTTTTCATCAAGCAGACAAAGGACGGCTCCTGTATGTACAAGGAAGAATCCGCGTATATGGAATCGAAAAGAACATGGGCGCAGGCAAAGGGAAATGGCGGCAGTAAAAAAAGAAATCCTGCCTCGCCTTGCAGTACATCGACACAACACCCACTCGACGTACAGCCTGCCGAATCCATACAGCCTCAGGATAACCAGAGCCTTAACGCCATCTACCGCTCTTTCTTAAGAAAACTGCATCTTCATAAAAACCATGTGCAATATCTAAGACGAGAACGATGGACGGAACAGATGATCCTTCACGCCATGATCCGCTCCATGCCTCCAGGCGGGAATAACTACTATTACGGCACAAGCAGGGAGCAGATCACGAAAGAGCTTCTATGGGAATTTGGTTCCTTGAAAGGCGTTCCCGGTTTTTATGAAAAGGCTGACGGCACATGGAGCTTTGCGGGCCAGAGCGGACTACTTCTTCCCCTCTACGACCACAACGGAAATCTGTATCGTCTAAGACTCAGGCTGGATCACCCGGAAGTGGATGACAACGGGAAGGAAAAGAATAAGTATCACAATTTTTCATCCTTCTACGAAATTCCGTCGGGCGGAAACAGCACCGTAAACGCATTCAAAAACGGATGCCGCTCCGGCAGCCATGCAAGCCTTTACACGAATCCTGCCCTAGATGATTACACGGTCTGTTATATCACCGAAGGGGAAAAGAAATCGCTGTACGCAAATCATGTGCTTCATGCACCCGTCATCTCTCTTCCCGGAGTAAATTCCTTTGGGAAAGTCCTTGAGGCGATGGATGATGGCAGGAATGTCTTAAACTTCCTCTTGTCCAAAGGTTGCTCTACGGTCGTGATTGCTTATGATTCAGACAAATATGTCAATGAGGCCGTGCTGATGTATGAACAGAAGCTTGCAGCCCTGCTCGCAGGAAGAGGTTTCCATATTGCACTGGCATACTGGAATCCCGGTTTCGGGAAGGGACTGGATGATATCTTATCCATCAATGTCCGCCCCAATTATGAACTGGTCAGGGTGTAAAGCAGTCTGCTGTCGGTTTGCCGACACAGGCTGTTTTATTTTTATCCGGTATTTTTCCGCGCGGCGGAAAACCAATGCGGCTCCATACCAAGAGTAACCCTGTACCATCATAAATCTTTCTTGCACGCCAACATGATATCTGCTATACTATCAGCATCATACATTATTCTTTTACGGTCGCCTCTTACGATCCGGCCGGTATTCTTAATCCCTGGAAACAGGTTTATATCATATATTCTGGCGCAGCATCCTTCGGATGCTTTTTTTATTGCCAAAGTCTGACCAAATCCGGTCACTATTCAAAAAAGGAGGAACAACATGAAACAGAAGAAAACGATTGATGTGCCTGATTCCATATTTGAGGCACTCGGCTTTGCGCTGCCCCAAAACACACAGGCAGAATATGAGAAGGGAAATTCCATAACAGATTATGTAGGAGAATCCCGCGTTGTATCCCTACGAAAGGAGCATACCTATCATAAAGCATATCCCATCTTGAACGGAATCGGGTTGTTGAACCTGAATTTCCCGAATATGCCTATGGAAGAATGTGAGCGTGCAGATTATGTGCTTCAGATAATCCGCCGCTATATTAAAAACACACTCACTTCTCTCCAGAAAAAAAATGAGACAGTGTCAGGCAGCGGACATAAAGCAGATGATCTTACCTTCATAAACAGTATTCTAAAACCCTTTCAAGATGAGGTTCAGGTAAGCATCGCGAAACGCAGCTTAGATCCGACGGCAGAAGTTGCCTGTGAAATATTCCGGCTGCCCTCCTGTTACCGCATAAGCCTAAACTGCATGGACGGTGAAATCGTCTACGGAGCTGTCGGCACGAGGCGGAAACGTAAGGACGGCTATTACTATCTTGGATATGACTGTTCTCATATTGCGCATATCACAGATCTGGTGCAATTCCTTTCCGTTGCCTTTTTACTTGCCGGAATCCACCAGATCCGCACCACTGTGGAACTTCCGCTGATACAGGATGTCTTTGAAAAATATCTGGCAGAAGAATCTTCAAAGGAAAGGGAAGATATATACCGCATTCTGGAACAAAGTATAGATCAGAAATTCCCGGTATCTTTAAAGAATCTTTTCTTCGTCTATAACAGCCGCGGAAAAAAATGTTTTTGTCTGAAGGAAAGCCCATATCTGATAGCAGATACCGTCCGCCTCTTATGCAGCATACTTGAGATCTACCATGAGATCAGTTACGAAAACAGGCACCGGCAGGAGATAGGGCGTTCCATTGCGACCGCCTATATAACAAAGAAAAATATTCCACAGTCCATACAGGGTGCCATGGAAAGAACAGCTTTCATGGATTACTTTAAGTTCGTGGAATTTGATGAGGATGTAGACCTTGCATCTGTTCGCACCATTGAGAAAGAATTTGAAGTTCTTAACCGTGCCTATTTTATGGGAAAAATATTTAAGAATGTTACCCTGCGGTTCCGCAAGCTCGGCAAGCATAAGGCAAGCGGGCTGTATTACCCGACGCTGCATACGCTCTGTGTCGATATACGGTCTCCTTCGTCATTTATCCATGAGTATTTCCACATGATTGACGACCAGCTGGGCGATCTCTCATTGGAAGTTTCATTTAATCCCATCACCGTTTTATACAAAGAAAGTTTCCTGCGGCAGATGGAACAGCTTTCAGATGCAGTAAAAAGCACGCTGAATGGAAAAAGCAAATATAATATCCAATACTTTTTCCGCCGCGCGGAAATTTTCGCACGGTGCGGGGAAATTTATTTTTCAAGGATATTAAAAGTAGAAAGTTCCTTGATCAAGCCGGATCTCGCTTACGCTTATCCTGAATCCGAGGCGCTTGATGAGGCAGTAAAAACATATTTTGAAATGCTTCTGACAGTCAGACTTCCAAACTACGGTCTGCCAGAAGCAGTATAAAAGGAGGTTTATCATGGCAAAAGAGGTTTATGCCGATCAAATTGCAGAGTATTTTACAAAAACACTGGAATCCACTTTCCTGCTCAAAGAAATTACAAAAAAGGAAACACGGGAAGGCAGAAAGCAGTTTTATGATATCCTGCTTCAGGATTCTTTCGGAATTCTTCGGGGCACCATCTGGGAAGAACTTATGGAAGAGGGTCATGAAACCCTGAAAGGAAAGATAGTAACTGTAAAAGCACTCGTCACCAAAGATGAACAGGGTGCATTTCGGCTTGTCATACGCCGGATGGAAGAGGCAGAGGATTTCCTGATGGCAGATTATATCAACGGGCTGACAGAAGAGGAGAGCAGCCGATATAGAGAAATCCTGTGGAAGTATATCAATTCCATAAAAAATGACGGCTACCGCTATCTGGTATCCTCGATCTTTCAGGACATCCCGCAGTTAGAGAAACTTCCCGCCACTTTGAAAGGGCATCATAATTTCAGCGGCGGCTTTTTAGTCTACACGGCAAGCGTTACCTGCCTTGCCAACTATATGCTTTATTCTTTAAGCCACTATAACATGCACCCTTCCTGTCAAATCCCGTATCTGGCAGATCTGCTGACGGCCGGCGCGCTTCTCCATGCGGTCGGCACTGTGGAAAAATATACGCCAAGCCCTGATATGCGCCGTATTCCGGAATCCATACCATTAACGCGGTACGAGCTTTCCATGCAGTACATCCAGTCTGCCATAGACAGATACCGTGAGGTGGAAATCGGAGTAGAAGAGCGGAACCTGCTTTTACATATGGTCGGCTGTGTCTATGAAAATGCGGAGAGAAAGCCCATGCTGCGGGAAGCCGTCATCCTAAAGGATGCCGTGCGTCTCCATGAACAGACCGCGATGTTAGAACATTTCATCCATGAAAACAGGGAAAAAAGCGGCGTAGTGTTCGACCCGGTACTGGGAAATTACATCTATGTGCCAAAGGAGGGTGTATGAAAAAAACATTTATCGGAAATGAAGATGCCTATAAGCAGCTGACAGGCTATCTGGATATGAAACATCCCGGCCCGCTCATTTTGTACGGAAAGAAAGGGCTCGGGAAACGAATGGCGGCAGAAGAAACCGCAAGCGCAATCCTCGGCTGCGGCAGGGAAGAACTTGGTCATAACGTGGATTTTTATCTTCTGGATAAGCAAAACGATCCGGTCAGGGTAGAGGATATCCTGACCCTGCTTGAAAAAAGCAGCATTGCAGCCCTTGGCACCTGTAAGGTCTGTCTGATCTGCCACGCAGAAAAGATGAACGTGCAGGCACAGAATAAGCTGCTGAAACTGCTGGAAGACAGGAACCGGACAAATATAGTCATCCTGCTCTGCGAACGCGGCACACTGTTAGATACCATCAAAAGCAGATGCCTTACCATATCCTTCTTCCCGCTTTCTGATAAAGAAATGTCATCTTACCTTGCCTCAAAAGGCGTTTCTGATGAAGATACAGGACTTGCCGGATTTATCTGCGGCAACTGTCCTTACCACTGGGAAGAAGTTTCGGACTATTTCCCGGCGCTAAAGGATATCGGAATGCAGATACAAAAAATCAGTACAAGGGAAGAACTATTCCGGGTATTTCATCTGATACAGGAGAAGGATGCGGGAGAGTTTTATGCCGTCCATTCCGGGCATTATATCGAGGCGCTCTCCATGATCCAGTATTTGTTCTTTTCCCTGCTGACCATAAAAACTGCGGCGCCGTCATATAAAATGCTGGAAGATGATTTTGGAAATCTGAAAGACCTGTATACCGTACGGGAATTATCCGCAGTATGCTCTGAAATTGCAAAACACCAGAAAAAATGGCTTTCAGGCGCTTATTCCAAAAATGATTTTTTTGACCTGGTCCGCAATATGGTCCGGGCATGAATAAACAGTAACACAAAAGGAGGAACCCTATGCTATATAACCTATACCGTCCGACTGATTTTTCGGAAGTAAAGGGGCAGGAAGATGTGCTTGTCACAATGAAACGGCAGGCGCAGACTGGCAGATTCGGGCACGCTTACCTGCTTGCCGGACACAGGGGCACAGGCAAAACGACCATTGCGCGTATCCTGTCAAAAGCCATCAACTGCGAAAACCCTACCGAAAGCGGACCCTGCAAGGTATGCCAAAGCTGCCTTGCAGCCAAAAACAGCATGGACATCAAAGAATTGGACGCCGCAACCAATAACGGCGTTGACCATATCAAGGAACTGACCGGGCAGGCAAAATACCGACCGGTACAGTTAAAGAACAAAGTATTTATCATTGACGAGGTGCATAACCTGTCGGCGGCAGCATTTGATGTGCTGTTAAAGCCATTAGAGGAACCGCCGGCACACTGTACCTTTATTCTCTGTACAACAGAACTGCATAAGATACCTGTTACCATACGGAGCCGCTGTGAAACCTATACCTTCCATCCAATCTCCCCGGCGCCCATGAAAGAACGGCTGCGGGAAGTGCTGGCAGACCAGAAAGCGGACTGTGATGAGGATGCGCTTAATCTCATCATACGCAGCGCCAACGGCGGGATGCGGGATGCCCTTGGTATTTTAGAGCAGCTGATGGCAGGATCGGGCAGTTCCATTACAGCAGAAGCGGCAAAAAAGCAGCTCGGCGCGCTGGACACGGACGCCATCTTAAACACTCTGGCAAGTGTGATCCGGCTTGATACCACGTCCGCCCTTTCCTCTATGGACAATCTGCTTTTTAGCGGAAAATCACCTTCCTTGATCACGGAAACATCCCTCCGCGTACTGACAGATATGGTTACCATGAAAAGTACCGGGGACCGGCAGTCAATCATGCACAGCCGCGATTATATTGAAACCGTATGGAATCTGGGACATGAAATTTCTTTTAACAGACTGTACTGGCTCTGCGAACAGTTCTGTGATCTGAGAACAGTCATACGCCAGAGTACAGATCCGGTTCTCGACCTGCGTCTTGCGCTCATCCGTTTAAGCCATCAGGATATCGTAAGCAGCGATCCCATAAAACTGGCGGAAGAAGTATCCATGCTGAAAAAGGAGATAGAACAGTTAAAGGGCATAATACAGAAACACCCGCATACAGCGGTACAGGAAGATGACTGCACCGCCAGCGAACCGGAAACCGTGGAGGAACCTGCGGCAGAATCGGGATTTTACAAAATTCAGGACTGTGACATTCCGTTTGCGGAAGAAGAGCAGTCTGTTGCAGAGGAAAATGAATATGCAAATGCACAGGACGACCGGATAACGGAAGGAGGGATGCCGCCAGACAGAGAGGAAGAAGAAACTGTCTCTGAGGGTTTCACAAAAGAAGTGCCCGAAGATGATATTTCTGCTTCTGATCTGTTTAAAATACTCGGGTAAACTTCTTCCCGTCCCATGGCGGCCCCCTTATTATTTAGACCGCTATTTTGAGCAAATGGTATCATTCCATATGCAGAATAAACTTTTTGCGGCTGCCATTGGCTGCTGCGATGAAACAGGACCATACCGGTACGAAACCACACTGTACCCGGTATTTTTAATATTAAAAGCATACATCAGCGTATACCCTGAACTTTCCTTTATAGAACTGGTCTATCAGGGAAACACCGTATGCCAGTCATTTTGACAGGGGATATCTGCAATGCGGATGTCCCCTTATTTTATCTAAACGGAGGAAGAAACATGAACCAATCATCATTTGCGCATCTTCATTCCCACACGGAATTTAGCCTTCTGGACGGTTCCAACCGTATCAGGGACTACCTTGACCGTGTGAAGGAGCTCGGAATGGAAAGCGCGGCAATTACCGACCACGGCGTCATGTACGGCGTGGTGGATTTTTATAAATATGCGAAAGAGATCGGCATTCATCCCGTGATCGGCTGCGAGGTATATGTGGCGCCCAGGGGAATGGCAGACAAATCATCTGCAGACCGGTACCACCATCTGGTTCTTCTGGCTGAGAATAACACCGGGTACAAAAATCTCTGCCGCCTGGTATCGGAAGGATTTAAAACCGGGTTCTATTACCGCCCCAGAATCGATTTTGAACTGCTCTCGCTATATTCTGAGGGGCTGATTGCCCTAAGCGGCTGTCTTGCAGGGGAGATCCCAAAGCTGCTTGCACAGGGAAATTATAAAGCCGCCTGCAGTGCAGCATCCAAATATGCAGAACTGCTCGGTACAGACCATTATTATCTGGAACTGCAGGACCATGGCATCCCGGAGCAAAAAGATGTAAACCAGCAGCTCATCCGTATGGGAAAGGAACTCGGCATTCCGCTTGTGGCAACCAATGACGTCCACTATACCAGAAAGGAAGATGCCGAAGCCCATGACGTCCTGCTTTGCATACAGACGAAAAAGCTGGTAAGCGACCAGAACCGTATGCGGTATGAAGGAGGGCAGTATTACGTGAAATCCGCAGCGGAAATGCAGGCGCTGTTCCCGGAAGATCAGGAGGCGCTTGAAAATACAGGAAGGATTGCAAAACGCTGTCAGGTGGATTTTACGTTCAATGATTACCACCTGCCAAAATTTACGCCGCCTGATGGGTTAAGCTCATGGGAATACTTAAACAGGCTGTGCGAAAGCGGAATGAGGGAAAAATATAGCGCTCCCTATGAAAAACAGCAGAAACAGCTTGCCTATGAGCTGAACACCATAAAAGACATGGGATTTATTGACTACTTTCTGATCGTATGGGATTTCATCCATTATGCCAAGAGTAACGGCATACCGGTAGGACCGGGTAGGGGCTCGGCGGCGGGCAGTCTTGTGTCATACTGCCTCGGTATTACAGAGATCGACCCTTTAAAATACGATCTGCTGTTTGAGCGCTTTCTGAATCCACAGCGAGTTACAATGCCGGATATTGACATTGATTTCTGCTATGAAAGGCGGCATGAAGTGATTGACTATGTCATAGAAAAGTATGGCAGGGATAATGTGGCACAGATCGTCACGTTCGGCACCCTTGCCGCCCGCGGCGTCATCCGGAACGTAGGGCGGGCGCTCGGAACAAGTCCTGCCACGATAACACGCATCACAAAGCTCCTTCCGGATGATCCGAAAATTACCATTGACGGTGCGCTTTCTTCCAATGAGGAACTAAAAAAACTTGGCGAAAGCGATCCGGCAATCCGAAAACTGCTTGATACCGCAAGAAAACTTGAGGGTCTGCCACGGCATACCTCCACCCATGCGGCAGGCGTTGTCATATGTCCAGAACAGGTAACAGAATATGTGCCGGTCTGTGCTTCCAGTGATGGAAACATATCCACGCAGTACGTCATGACCACCTTGGAAGAACTTGGGCTTTTAAAAATGGATTTTCTGGGGTTGCGTACACTGACGGTCATCCAGAAGGCCATAAAAGAGGCCGAAAAAAATTATGGAAAAAAGATATCCATCGACTATGAAGATGAAAATGTGTGCCGATACATAGGAACCGGGCAGACAGAAGGCATCTTCCAGTTAGAAAGTATGGGAATGCGAAATTTTATGAAGCAATTAAAGCCAAAACGCTTAGAAGATCTCATTGCAGGCATTTCCCTTTACCGCCCGGGTCCGATGGATTTTATTCCAGAATATTTAAAAAACAGGGAAAAGCCGGAACAGATCACTTATGAGATTCCTCAGCTTGCAGAAATCCTGGAGCCGACCTATGGATGCATCATCTATCAGGAACAGGTCATGCAGATCGTGCGGACGCTGGCAGGTTATGATTACGGGCGGGCTGATCTCGTCAGACGGGCCATGTCCAAGAAAAAAGCATCCGTTATGGAAAAAGAACGCCAGTTTTTCTTATATGGCGGTGATGGCATTCCCGGATGCGAGCAAAACGGCATTCCTGTCGAGGCAGCAAACCGCGTTTTTGACCAGATGATCGACTTTGCCAAATACGCTTTCAACAAAAGCCATGCTGCTACATATGCGGTCGTTGCTTTTCAGACCGCCTACATGAAATATTATTATCCGGCGGAATATCTTGCGGCGCTCATGACATCTTACCGCAGTAACAGCGAAAAGACCGCCGAATATCTGCTTTTGAGCAGACAGATGGAAATTCCCATCATAAAGCCGGATATCGCAGAAAGCGGGATAGATTTTACCGTAAAGGACGGCTCTATTGTGTATGCCCTTGCATCCATACGGGACGTGGGAGAAGGGTGCGTTGCGGATATCATAAAGGAACGCCAGAAGAAGCCTTATGGCAGCTTCAAAGACTTTCTGACGCGTATGCAGACAAAAGGAAGTCTCAATAAATCAGCTGTTGAATCGCTGATCAAAGCGGGCGCCTTAGACGGCATGGGGCATACCAGAAAATATCTCATGGAGCACTATCCCGAAATAATGAGCCAGCTTCAGTATGACAAAAAGAACGGAATGCTCGGTCAGTCTTCCTTATCCGCGCTATTTGCTCAGAATACGCAGCCAGAAAAAGAAGAAGAGTATCCTGCTTCACAGCTTCTTGCTTACGAAAAAGAAGTGCTTGGCATCTATCTGAGTGGTCATCCCCTTGATGAACATTATGAACAGTGGATTGCGGGGATTACTGCAAAAACAGGTGATTTTTTATGCCGCGACGAGGAGACCGTGCTTGCGGAAGGCGAAACGGTCGTTATCGGCGGCATGATCCGAACTGTCAACATGCGTACCACCCGTAAAAAGAAACAAATGGCCTGTCTTGTGTTGGAAGATCTGATTGGAAGCGTGGAAGTCATTATATTTCCGGAACAATTTGAAAAATACCGCAACTTCCTAACAGAAGGGGCAATGGTATTCTGCCGCGGAAAAGTGAAAAAAGAAGAAACAAAAAACGCGGCCTTGTTAATGGATTCTGTTTCCCTTTTTGCTACAGAGGATCAAAGTCATAATCTATGGCTCCAGTTCAAAGATTTTACTGATTATCAGGAAAAGGCGGACAGAATCAGGAGCATAGAACAGAAATATCCCGGTAGCAGCCAGTTATGCTTTTATCTGAAAAACACAAAGCAGATGAAACAAAGCAACAGGAAAATCATCAGTTGTGAAAAAGATTGCATTGATGCATTGATTGCTGTCTGTGGTCAGGAAAATGTAAAGATAACTTAATTTTTATTCTTCCCAAAAGATTATTTTGTATCTTTTGGGAAGTTTTTTTATTGTTATTTTATAAGAACGGATGTATAATCGAATTACTATCTCAGAGCAGAACCTTTCATGAAAAGAAAGTAAGAGGGATTCTGTGTCATATTTTCATTATTTCTATCATAATTATATCAAAGATTATATCAGTCATTTATTCAATAATTGGTAAATGGAAATCCTGAAAATCCAGTAAAATAGGGTGTTCCGGGGATTTTAGCCGGGCGGGCATCAAAAAAAAGTGGACGAAGATATTAAAAAGAGGACGGAATTTTAAAAGAATGGATGAATTTTCTTGAAAATAGGATGGATTGCTCTCATATGTGGGAGGAAATATCGCTGAAAGGATGAAAATTTGTAAATTGTGGAAAAACTAAAGCGCAGAAAAGCAGTGTGGAGAAAAATTTTCAATGGAAATTGGCGGAAAATATGTGAAAAATGAATGAATATTCAGAATAAATCTTAAAAATAGGCACGACAAAAAAGCCTGTGCTCAGGATGCAGCTGAAAATAAGACTTTACGGCGGATGATTGTTCTTGCAAGGGCGCCGATTGTTTCAACCGGACGGTTTGGCAGGATATATATATTATAGATCGTGCTGATTGCCATATGTACCATACGAAGACCGTATTGAAGGGCAAGTGACGCCAGATCTTCATAATCGGAAAGCGTAAAGGATAAGGACGGATATGTTTCGGACGGATTGATATCCAGTATGGATAGAATGGTATCGATCCGTTCTTTTTCTTCAGGGTGTTTGGCGTTTACAGCATCTTCCAGAACTGTGTTGATATGATCCACATGTTCAATCAGGCTTTCCTTTGTATCTTCCAGCATCTTTTCACGCAGATTCTTTTGTGCGTATTTGTCTTTGATTGTAAAAGTAACATTCTGCTCATCAAATGCCAGATTAAAAATGGAATCATTTTCTTCCAGTGCTTTCTGAATGACATTGCGCTTGCAGTAAGATGGCAGGAAACCGCGCAGCCTTCTGTATTGCGAGGTAACGGGAACTGTAGTGGAATTCCGGGTATCATAACAGGAGGCATTATCTACTTCCAGGATGCCTCTGAGATTTAACCGCAATGTATTTAAGCTCTCAATCCCGCAAAGATCAGACAGCATATCGTTTGACATGGTAATGTAACCGCGTCCGCCTTCGGCTGCAGTCTTATGATAATCTTTGTATTCCGGAAGGTAAAGATTTATACAGTGGTCGTAAATACCGGAATGGCTGAAATAACAATAACCGTAATCCTGAAGCACTTCATTGCAGGAAATTACGGTGGATTTTGTACAGCCGATTGCAGTCGCAAGCTCTTTAATGCTGACGTTTTTGATAAACCCGCGACCGTCCGGTTGAAGAAAGTGGTATAATAAAAGAAGTTTGATGGCATTGCTTTTTAAAGTAGGCTGGTAACCGTAGCGATTTTTCTCATTGATGTAACGCTTTTCAGCCGTATAGGAGTGTTCCCATACAGAAGAAGAACATGTATGACAGAAGCAGTGGATCTGGTCGGCAGCCTGCTCCAGACCAAGCATTTTAAGTTCTGTTTTTTTCTGGTGAATAATACAATTGTGGCAGTTGGATTTACGTTCATTTAAAATATCAGGACCTTGAGAATAAACTTCAATGTAGTTTTTCTGCAGGCCAATGGCTTTTGTAAGAACGCCTTTTCCGATGCGGGCGAAGCTGCTTAACTCCATTGCTTGGAACCTCCTTTCTGTTTATTGATATATCTTGTAGCTGTTCTTTCAGAAAGTACATGATATAGTATCTTAAATGTATTATAAGCACAATTTTTTGGACTTGTAAATGTTTCCAAAATGGCGAAAGAATTGGTATCTTTTTGCTGAAAACGTGCTTTTTTCCAGAATTTTGATGACTTAAAAAATGGCGAAGAAAATGGTATCATTTTTTACAGAACCGCGTAAAAACGATATCTTTTTATAAAATTAGTACACTCAAAAATTTTTTTCGCTAAAAATTGGCGAGAGAAAAGGTATCAAAAACGGGGCTTAGAGGCACTAAAACAGGATAATCCACGAAATGGCGTAAGATTTGGTATCAAAAGAAGATTTTTTTTCAGCAAGGATATGGAAAAAATAGCCTAAAGTTTTTTTCGGGAAGAAAGTGAAGCCTAAAAAACGGCGAAAAATTTGGTATCAATTTTGGCGAGGGCTATTTATGGCGAAAAAAATAGGTGCAAAATATAAAAATGGCGAAGAATCCGGTATCATTTTATAGATTTGAAGAAAAAATGAGCATAAATTACAGCTTTTTACCGCTTGGGCGACAGGTCAAAAAGATTGAATAAGCGAAAATGGCGAGAAAAATGGTATCATTTTCTCTAATTCGATACGTTTTTCGATGAAATGATAAAAATGGCGAAGAATCTGGTATCATTATTATTAATAAAAGACCAAAAAATGAAATTCAACCCAAAAAAGATAAAAGTGGCGAAAGAAATGGCATCATTTTTTATTATTAGTGGGAATAAGAAATATAGTAAGAAAACAGCGTCCTACGGCTTTTGGTAACCGTAAGACGCTGTTTTTATGAAAAATCTAAACTCGTCTGCACTATTTTCACTTTTGAATCAGGAGAATCCCCGTCATTATTTTGGAGGTGATCTGTCAGCAGTTCATTTTTAGAACTGCCTGTGCTTATGAGATCTGCCCTTTCATCATCATTTAAGGGAAAGTAGTACAGATGGAATAGACCCTGTCCTTTGTCATAGCGGAAATCCGCAAGAGCGATCTGTTTTTCCACAAACTCCTGTAACGTTTCCATAATCAGCTGGATGTTCTCCGCTTTCTTTTTTTTCTTAAACAGGATAATACGCTGGAAATAGGAATAATCATAGGTCTTATACAGGTATCCGTGTTCATCCGGTACAGAAGAAGTGGAAAGCGCGATGCGTTCCTTTTGCAGGTTGTGGTAAAGCAGCTTGCTCAGCTCTAACTCTAAAGAGTTGTAATTACTGGAGGTTACGGAAATCATCTTTCTCTTGGCAATGGAATCATACAGGGTATTACCAAAAGTTACGGAAATAAATTCCTTTCCCTCCTTGTCAATTGTACGGACATTGTCAAAGAATGAGAACGTATAGACGGGCTCATTCGGATTATCTTTTTTGTACATCTGAAAGGTGGTGCGTCCCATGTTATGCAGCCGTTTTTTGATATCATCATAAAGATGTTTGTTCGGGCGGCTGTTGATTGCTTTCGCAATGGTTCCTACCTCTAAGATGATCTGCTTGCTTTCATAAAAGTCGAGGTTGATATGGTTGATCAGCGTCATGAGGATCTGGTTATCCCGCGGATCGAATACCCGGAGCTTTGCCCCGTTTGGAGGGTCGTTCGGGTCAGAACTGACGAGCATCTGGAAAGTGGTGTCGTCCTTATCGAAATTGACGAGGTCAGCCACATAGGAGTCCAGTGATTCCTTAAAGGGAACAGAAAATTTTGACGATGCAAAAAACGGCTTGTCCAAAAGAATATCCGGTTTTTTGGAAAAGTAGTTTTCAATGTTGCCGTCATAGGACTCTAAAATGATCTCAATTAGGTTGATAATCAGGTCGTTCTGGAAAGAGGTTTTTACCTGCAGCTTGGTTTTGTTTTGAAGCAGGGGATAGTCAATCAGCAGACTTTCATCATCTTGCTGCCATGCGTTCAGTTTCTCTTTATAATTTTCAATTACGGTATCCAGATCTGCCGCATCGTATAACTTGAGAAAAACACTTCCCATGAGCTGGTCATGGTCATGCCAGATCTTGTAATAGGGGTTTTTCTTGTCGGAAAGCTGATATTCGGCGCAGAGGCTTTCATAATTGCTGAACCAGCGGTTCCTTTTCTGGCGGCGCATTTTGACCTGTGTATTGTAAACAGAATTGATTTCTGTTTTCTGGGTCTCCGTCTTGATGAATTTCCATAAAGTGTCTGCGACAAATCCGTTTAGATCTGCATATTCTTCAAAATATTTCAGATGTTCTATGGAAAAAAAAGTGACCAGACGTTCGCCTAAATGTTCACATAGAGAAGTAATCAGCTGCTGCGGGTAAGTTGGCATATTAAAACCTCCGACTTTCGTAAATTCCAATATATTATACTACTTTTCGGGACAGATGGCAAAGAAATAGTAGCCAGCACAGATAAATGAGGAATTGAAAAAAGATTGTCAGGCCTTTGGATTGATGTTAGAATAAATAAAACTATTTTTATTTCCGGCATCAGTCTTTTTGACAGAAGCGTATTGCTTAATTCCTGGGAACAGGTATTGGTGGAAGATAAAAGTAGGCACAGCCTTCCTATGAGGGCTTTTTTTAATGCCTTTTTTTGGCAAATATAAAAGGAGGAGAGTATGGACAGGATTAAAAAACAGTCAGAATTTTCAAGAGTGAAGTACAATGACGCAAAGATGGGAGCCTATTATACGGATGTCGGGCACTGTGTTTCCATTGGGAAGTTCCTGCAATTCCCGGAGGATGAGGAAGTCTGCTGTCTTGAACCGTCTATTGGTGATGGAAAGGCAGTTCTTGCCGTGACGGGCAAAGACGGGGAAAGGCGCCAAAACATTAAAGTGTTTGGGGTTGAGCTGAATGAGAATACTTATGAAGATGTCTGCAGTAATGAGGAAATCCATATATGCCTGAAAGCGGATTTTCTAAATGATGTCATCATAAGCCATTCGTCCTTTTCCTTTCTGTTCATGAACCCGCCCTATGGGGCGCAGGAAGACGGCGAGCGGTATGAGCTGGCCTTTCTGGAAAAGGCGCTGCCATATCTTACGAAGGGTGCCGTTGCCGTGGTGGTAGTTGCGCGGTATGTAGCACAGCAGAAAGAGTTCCTTGAACAGTGGAGCAGCGGATTTGTGACAGAGTATGTATACCGGTTCCGCGAGAAAGAGTACGAGAAGTTCCAGCAGATTGTTTTGATCGGAAGGAAAAAGGAAAAGTGTAAAGCGTCGCAGGAGGAAAAACAGCGGCTGTACAGTATGGTATCGGATAAAGAAAAGATACCGGTGCTGCCGGAGGACTGTTTGGGGAAACGAATCATGGTCCCGAAATCCCGGGAAACAAATATCGGTGAATTTATGACGCGGGTTTTTCATGCTGGTGATGCCGCAAAGTTTCTTGAGACAAGTCCGCTGCAGGGAATGGCGCAGGAAAGGACACGGGTCGCTCCCTATATAATCAACAATCTTGGGAGACCGCCGATTATACCGTCGGAAGGGCAGATGTATCTGCTGGCAGTATCCGGCGCCGGGCAGGGACTGGTGGGAAACGAGGAAAACGGCGACCTGCATCTGCAAAGAGGTGTGTCAAAGATTGTCACGCGCAATGAATATGTGCAGGATGAGGATGGCAGGATGAAGGAGGTAGTTATCAGCTTTCCGAAAATCAGCTATAACCTGATTGAATCGGATGGAACAATACAGGCGTTACAGTAGGGCGTTTCCGTATAGGAGCGCTTTTTTTAGTGCTTGTATGAGGACGAAAAAATTTATAAAAGGAGGACGAAAGGATATGCGGATCTCGGTAAATGGAGCTTTTGCATATGTGGATTATATTGTCGCGCTGACGTGGGGGTATCGGAAAGAAGCGCTGATATATTCCTGTTTTGAGCGCAGTGAGATTGTGCTTCGCAGTTTCAGCGCAAATATCAGTCTGGCAAGCAGCGCATTATATCTGGAAGATGACAGGCAGGAAATGGTCATGTTCCCGAAAACGGAAGTGGATAGCTACCACACGAAATTAATGCGCGGAAGGGAGCCGGTCAACCATGCGCTGAGCATTTCTAAAGAGATCAGCAGTAGATATATCCTGACAACGCAGGATAATGTCCATACGGATATTTATAACTGGCTGATGTCTAAGTTTGATTATCCGTTGCTGCCGGAATGGGTTCCGTTTCTTATGGAGGCAGGCATGGAGATGATAAAGCCAGTGGAAGTGGCGGTATATGGGCGCAGACCGGAGTGGACAGAAAAGCTGTTGGTCTATGAGATATCCATGGCGGACTATGAATTGCAGGAGCTGGTATCAAGCGGGCTGCGGGGAAGAAAAATACATATCGCATTGAGGCCCCAAAAACCACTTGCCTTCGATAATATGGACGATTATTTTTTGAAGTATGGTAATTCCCTGATTGATAATCTGGAAAAAAAGTTAAACCCGCTGGTTGATTTGAAGGAGACCGTAGATGAGATTGCTTTTTTGGAGAAACGGTTTTACCCACAGCAGTCCGCGATCGTGAACGGGCTGATTGAGTGCATGAAGCACGGTACTTATGCTTTTTTGAATGAAGATATGGGATGCGGGAAGACCCTGCAGGGCATGGGCGTGCCGGAAGGGTTTTTCGTGCAGATGGTCATGAATCAGACAAAACAGAGCGCAAAGGACGTCTATATGGATTCCGGTGCCGTAAAGTACCGTAACATTGTCATGTGCCCGCCCCATCTGGTCAAGAAATGGGAAGAAGCGATCAAGGCGGACATTCCCTATGCAAAGGTAACGATCATACGGGGCATCAAGGAACTGTGCAGATTGCGGAAACGGGGAAAGGAACGCACCGGTAAAGAGTTTTACATCATGAGCAAGGAAACGGGAAAACTTTCCTATACCTATATGCCGTTACCGACGCAGGTGAAGAAAAAGAAAGTGACCATGCTTGTTTGTAAAAGCTGTGAGACACCGAGACCGGCGGCACTGCCGACGAGGTGCAGCTGCGGCTGCGAGGAGTGGGAAGTAAAAGACTGCGGTTTTTCCGCAGTGGGCATGGTATGTCCCGAATGCGGACAGCTTTTGTATGGAGCGGATGTAAAAAACTGCGCGGACAGGCAGAAAGAACCGCTTAAGCCTGCTGATTTTGCCATGCAGACGAAGGCGAACCGAACCTGCAGGCACTGTGGGATACTCTTGTGGCAGCCTGCCTGTGAGCCGGTAAACCGCACACTGACCTTCAAGCCGATCCGCGTTCATAAAAAAGGATGGGTAAAGGCAACGCACTGGGCAAACATGGCCAAGAAAAATAAGAAAAGCGTGTGGGTATATGAACGTTGGAAACAGGATTATTTTGCGGAAAACGGTATCTGTGAAGATGAGGTCACTTATCCGAAAGTAACAGGGGTAAGGAGGTTTGCGCCGTCGCGCTATATCAAGAAATATTTAAAAGGGTTTTTTGACTTTGCAATTTTTGATGAAGCCCATGAATATAAAGGCGGCGGAAGCGCCCAGGGAATCGCCATGCATGATCTGATCAAGGCAAGTAAATGGCATCTGGCCCTTACCGGAACAATCGCGGGAGGGTATGCAAGCCATTTCTTCTATCTGCTGTACCGGTTGGACCCGGCGCGGATGAAAGCGATGGGATATTCTTACGGCTCGGAAGGGGAGAAGAAGTTTGTGGAGCACTACGGGACTGTTGCCACGGAATACGAGGTGGAGCAGGACCAGAACGGCAGCTATAACATGATGAGCCGTGGAAAGCAGATTGGTTCCGCCAAATGCCGTCCGGGAATTTCACCGGATATTTTTACTCATTTTCTTCTGGACCATGCGGTATTCTTAAACTTAAGTGACATGAGTTCCTATCTGCCGCCGCTTAATGAGTATGTGGAATACATTCCGTTGGAACATGAGATTGCGGCGGCCTATGATGAAGTGCGGATCGTTTTAAAGAAAGCCATGTATGAGAGGAATCTGGGAAGATCCATTCTGGGAACGTTTTTACAGTTTTCATTATCTTATACGGACAAACCGTATGGAAGGGATACGATACTTTCCCCGGTGGACGGCAGTGTTGTTGCTCAGGTGCCAGATCTGTCATATCTGGTTAAAGACGGAAAGCTCCTGAACAAAGAAAAGCGGCTCTGTGAGTTAGTTACGCAGGAGATATCAGAAAACAGGAATGTAGTCGTTTACTGTGAGTATACGGGAAATGGAGAAGCCAATGTAACGCACCGGCTGAAAGAAATCCTGCAGAAGCACTGCGGACTGTCAGATAAAGAAGTGGAGATTCTGGAGAGCGGCCATCCAGTGGCGGAAGAAAGGGAAGAATGGATGCATGAGCGGGCGGCTAAGGGTGTGAAAGTTTTTATCACCAACCCCAAATGTGTGAAAACAGGGCTGGATTTCCTGTTTTATTACAGAAATGTCATGTATAACTTCCCTACGATCATTTTTTACCAGTACAGTTATGACCTTTTTACCATGTGGCAGGCAAGCAGGAGACATTACCGGCTGAACCAGATATTAGAGTGCCGCACGTTTTATCTTGTGTCTTCCCATACGATCCAGGTGGATGCGCTGGAGATGGTCGCCAGCAAGCAGGTTGCAACAAGCGCCATTCAGGGACATTTTTCATCTGAGGGACTTTGTGCCATGGCGCAGGGTGTTGATCCCCGTATCAGGCTCGCACAGGCAGCGGCGGAAAAGAGTCCCGAGCAGGTCAAGGGATTAAAAAGTATGTTTGATGTTTTAAATCAATGGCATACCGGAAACGGCGAGAAAAAAGAGTATAAAAAAATGCCGACTTTTAATGAGCTGACAGGTATTGACCTGAAAAAGGAGTTAGAAAAAAGCGGACTGTTTATCACGGACAGCGGCGAAAGCGTGGATTTTTTTGGTATGTTTGGGATAGGCGTTTCGGAAGAGGTGGCACAAGAGCCGGAAACGGTTGCGGAGTTAAGAGTAATAAAAGAAACAGAAATTCCCGCAGAAGATGAAAAGGAGGCGGATGATAAGGAAGAACCGGTACAGGGTGCGGGTTCTCTTTTTGGTCTCTTTGGGGAGATGGATATTTCCAGCCATTTTCATAAGCCAAAATCAAAAACGAATAAATCATTTAACGGCATGAAACAGGTCATCAATTTCTGATACAAAAACAATGTGAACAGGGCGGGAATACCGCCTTAAATTTATGAAAAACAGGAGGATATACAGTATGAAGATTACAGTAGAAAGCAGTGAATTTGCGGCGTGCATGGGAAAAATCCAGTCGGCGGTTTCCGTGACTAAGGACAAGAAGGCGACGGTGGAGAGTTCCGTCCAGCTTTCGGTGACCAAGGGAACAAAGCTGGCGGAAGGGTATGCGGCACTTGCGATTGCCTTTGACGGCAAAAAGCAGCTCCTTAGTATGTTCCTTGCCAGCGAGATTGAGATGGAGGAGGATAAGAAGGATATTTATGTCAGCGGAAAGCGGCTGTGCGATATCAGCGCGGCAATGAACAACGGGAAAGAAGTGCCCATGACGCTTACTGTTGACAAATACTGCCTGATCAAAAAGGGCGGCAGTGAAGTTCAGGTACCGTTAGGGGAAAAGCCGGTGGTTATTTCGCCTTCTAATGACTGGTATCTGCGTACATCCGTGGATACAAAAGAGCTGACGGATCTGTTTACAAAAGGAGCAAGGTTTTATAAACCGGGGGATGAAGGAAGTGCAGGAAACGTATGCATATGCTGCGACATGGATAAAAACAGGCTTCAGGTGAGCAGCACGGACGGCTATAAACTGGGATTTTACGGCATGGATGCGGAATACGATAAAGGAAAACTTCTGGAACAGATGGACGGGGAAGGCGCAGAGCCGTTAGCAACACTGGATAAGGACGGCAGTCTTTTGAAAGTAGAGGTTGACGGTGAGCAGATCAAAGTGCTGACAAAATTCCTGACAGGAAAAAATACGGAAATATGCGTTTACGAGAAATATCTGTATTTTAAGAGCGGGACGGATATCGCGCTTTTCATGTCCAAAGATGTGAGTGAAAAGAAATATGCGTTAAAAGGCGTTATGGATGGCGTAAACAGCCACAGCCGCTGCGGGATTCTCCATGTGGTGCCGAAAGATATTCTGGACGCCCTGACGGTCTTTGATGTTGCCAATCAGGGGGAAGACCCGTTTGTCTATATGACAAAGGATAAAAGCGGTGCACTCCGTTTAAGCACGAAAGGGAAAATTTCCAAGACGCTTGTAGCCTGTGAGATAAAGGGAGAGTTTGAGGAGATGGTGCTTAATTCCAAGATTTTAAGGCAGGTAGTGATGAATTATGAAAAAGAGGAGGCTATGACGATCTTTACCGGAACTTCAAACGAAGCGGTCATTATAACGGATCAGGACGATTCGGAGGATTTTAATATCATCAGCCGGATTTCCGTGGAGTAACTTTTTGGGGCAGCGCAGGCTGCCCCTTTTTTTGAGCTTTTTCTTTCAAAAACACAAGTTAAGGGGGTAACTTTTGCTTTTTTTAATGAATTTACCCCTTTAACTTATGTTTTAGGTGATAATTTTTTAATTAGGAGAAAGGCAGAATCGTTCATAAAAATACCTTTTTAGAAATAAATTGACCGAAAATAACAAAAAGTGGTAATATAAACAAATGTCGTATCTAATTAGAAATCAGAATAGCGGGATTTCGATTTACGAGTCTTGACGGTAGAATTTCTTTTGGTATGATATGTTACAAGATAAACACATGTGATTTTTCTGGCAAATATTGAAAAAGGAGGCTTACACACATGCATGACTTGTTGTGTAGGACCGGTGCCCTTTTTCTGAATGCGCGAGCTGGTACACTTGGCGTCCTTTTAACGAACGAGTGGGATTTTCTGACAGAAGATCCGGGTGAGAACGGTGTCTTTTCCACCTTGATCGAGAAAGTCGAGGACATTGGTGCAAGCGGATATCAGCTGTTAATGACGATAGGCGTCATTGGTTTGGTGTTTTCTATCATCTTCACGGCAGTTTCTCTATTGCTGACATCAAATGCGCAGAAGAAAGAGGAGAAGAAATCACATGCTTTGATCATATGTATATCAGGGATCGTTATTTTCAGTGCATTCAGCATTGTTGGTTTTTTCAAGTCAATCGGTTCTGGATTGTAAATAGGGTCATATAGCGGGGTGGAGTCGCAAGGCTCCACCCTAATTTTGTGTTAAAACCGATAAAGGAGGATTTTATGGCAGCAACGGGCGTATTCCGCGTGCCACGGGAATTTAAGGATGAGGATAAATGGTTTCGGTATTTCAATAAAAAACAGGCGCTGGTGCTGGTGCTTACCCTGCTTGCTGATTACAGGCTGCTGGTGAAGGCGTCAGAGCATGGGCTGGTGCTGCCGGCACTGATTGCGGTGATTTTACTGACGCTTGTGGTGGCAGGCGTTGTCATGGTGCAGCTGCCGGTAGATGTGATGTTCTTAACAGGAGGCGGCATCACGTTAGACCAATGGCTGTTCCGTGTCATACTGCGCAAGTGCAGGAGGGTTATCTATACAAAATACTCCAGTGAACAGGAGGAAAACGATTGAAGGGGAATTTAAAGGGGAATTTTAAGTACAGGAAAAAAAGTCTTTTTCTTATCATATGCTGTTGTGGCGCCCTTACAGCCTGCGGGACTGAGGAGGGCGGCAGCATCTATAATTTCGCCGGAGCAGAGCCGAAGGAAATCGATCCGTGGGTATATTTACAGGATACGGCATTGTCGTCCAGTACGCAGATCAGGGGTTTTGCTTCTTCGGCGGGAAGTCTTGGCATTACCATCGGTGTTATGGGAATCGTTTTTTCCATATTTTATATGGTAATCCGTCTGCTTTTTTCAGGAAGTGTTAAAACAAGAAGTGAAGTAAAGGAAGAAGCCCTGATGAAGGGGCTGATAGCGGTTATGATTTTCAGTATTCCCTTGTGGCTTGGTATATGCAAGCTGCTTGGTGATGCGCTGGCATAAGGAGGTGCATGATGCAGACGATTGATATGGTGGTTCGCTCGGTGCGGCTCATTGCAATTATTCTATTTATAGTGCTTGCGGCGTTTGGGGCCGCGGGGTTTTATTTTTTTAAGATCCACCGGAGCAAGGTGAAGGAAAAGTCCATAGATTACAGCACTTTTAAGAGGCTGGATGCGCTGGAATATGTCAAGTTTGATGATGTTTCGGATATGATGGTGGTCGCGGACGGAGGAAAGCGTTTTATCGGCGGCATTATGTGCGGCGGTTGTGAATTCCGGGATGCGGAAGATGAGGAGCAGCTTCAGGTCATAAGGGGTTATCTGTCTTTTATCAATGTGTTGGATACGCAGTGTGTCCAGTTCTGGCAGATGGCAAGGGACGTAAATCTGGATAAAATGGTGCAGGATTACAGAAAGCAGGCTGAGCGCATACAGGAAAAGCGCTACCTTATGGTACTTGATTATGAGGAGATGAAGCGGGAGTCTGAGAGCATTCCGGAATCCGAGGGTGAAAGATATGAGCAGTATTACCAGAAACTGCGGCAGATGCAGCGGGAAATTACCTCCATCGGGTATCAGGCAGACCAGCTTCAGGTGCAGGTGCAGTATCTGGAATCTATCAGCGGGTATCAGGCAGACCCCCATTTAGATCAGATGTATCTGTTTGACTGGACATACAATTCCCTTGATTTTACCCAGGAACTGACGCCGGCGGAAATTTATGCAAAGGCGGAGCGGCAGCTGCAGAACAAGGCATCGGCGTATATTTCAGCGCTGCGCAATGCGGGCGTAAAGGCAAGGGCGCTTTCCGGGGTGGAGATATTGGAACAGATGAGGAGGTATGCCCATCCGGTCAGCGCAGCAAAATACCGCGTTGAGGATATTCTGCAGTCTGCTTATGACAGTATAGCGGTCACCAGCAGCTCCCTGCGGGAAATGGAAGAAAAAGCAGATGAGAGTATGCTGCGGCAGATGGCGGCGGAATTTGAGATTCTGGAACAGGAGGGGGAGGCTGTATGAATGGGAAGATGATACTGGTGCTGGCGATCTGTCTGGCGGGAATTGTACTGCTGTCTGTTCTGGCTGCGGTACTGATCAGCAGGTTTTTGAAGAAACGGCAGAAAAAGAAGGAAGATGGGAAAGACCTGCTTTATAAGAGGGTTTCTGCGGCAAGGGAAATTGTTGCCCCGGACGGGATCGATCCGAACCCGTTGTCCTATTTTGTCCTAAATGATGCGGGACATGATATTTACATCCGCTGCTTTACTATAGATACGCTGCCCAAAAGAACGGCGTTTGCGGTGACTTTTCCCACGCTGTTTAATTACCGCCGCATGGGCGTCAGCATCTTTATTGAGCCGCTCCCGGAGAGCAGGGCAGCGCATATGCTGGATACCACGATCGTTGAGATTGAAACAAATATCATCAGCGCGGAAAAGAATTATAACCGCAACATGATCCGTAAGTTAAACGGAAAGCTGCGCGAGACGGAAGGATGGGCGGAACGCATAGAGACAGGGGAGAACAGTCTGTATCATGTGTATTTTCTGTTTGTGCTTCAGGCCTCATCTCTGGAAGAGTTAAATTATGAGTCGGATTCCTTCCGAAATCTGGCAAAGGAGAAGCAGATCACAATCAGCTCCTGTTACGGTGTGCAGCCGGAGGCGTTTTTATCAGGAATGCCCTTAAATAAGAGGTTTCATGCAGGCATAGGTCCGATAAAGACCGCGGGGTTAAAGCGGCATACGATGGACAAGTTGAGCGTTTCCAGTATCTTTAACCATACGCAGACGGACTTCATCCATGAAAACGGGGTTATTCTCGGACGGAATATGTCGAGCTGGAAACCGGTTGCTTATGACTGCTATGATACCAGCCACAACGGGTACAACGTGGTTTTCTGCGGCATGACGGGTACAGGAAAATCCGCCACCATGAAGATCCTCGCATCCCGATACATTTCCAAGAACGGATACCGGTTTGTGTCGATCGACAGCCAGGCAAGGGGAAACCGAGGGGAATATTCCATGATGGCTGACGTCCAGTGCGGCATCAATTACCAGATCAAGGTAGGGAGCCACGTGATCTTAAATCCGTTTGAAGTACGGGAAGAAGAGGAGTGGTCGGAGATCGACGGCGATTACATGGTGCTGAAATTAAAGGATAAGATCGAGGACGCAAAGGGAAACCTTATGATCATGGTGCAGGGAAACAAGGGAATGGCTGATTTTGAGCTGGCTACTTATCTGGAGCGTATCATAACGGATATTGTTGCCCAGATGTATGATGAATGCGGAATTATAGACGGGCAGGTGGACAGCCTGTTTGAAGAGGAACGGGAATACGGTCAGGTGCTGGTCGCCGGCGGGCGGCGCAGGAAGAGGCTTCCTACCATATCTGATTTTTATAAGAAAGCGCTGGTCAATGAGAGAAAGAATAAAATACCGGAGCATAAACGGGCATATCGTATTCTGCTTGACAGCTTAAAGGAGCGTGTGCGGGAACTTTACTACTGTCCGGACTGCCTGCAGTTTTATACAAGGGAAGAATACGAAGCGGGGCTAAAATGCCAGTGCAGGGAAAATGGCAGGAAACTTTGTAAAATACAGGGCGTGAAAAGCTATTTTGACGGGCAGAGTAACGTAATCATCGACCGGGACGTAAAATTTACGAACATTGATTTATCTCAGCTCCCGGATGAAGAAAGGTCAGTTGCAAGACTGATCGCATTAAGTTTTGTGACGGAGCATTTTATCAAGCGCAATGCCATCAACCCCAAAAAGACAGAATATCTGGGCGTGATCTGTGATGAGCTGCATGAGAATTTTAAATCCCTTCCGGCAGTGCAGAAGCTGGATTATGTTTCCCGTACTTCCAGAAAACGGCTGGTGTCCTTATGGACGGCAACACAGGCTTTGAAAGATTACCAGAGGATGCCGGAAACAGAAGCGCTGTTAAAGCAGTCTGCCACAAAGTTTGTATTCAAGCAGGATTTTCAGGACAGGGCATGGATTAAGGAAGCCTTAAATATCACCAACGGACAGGCAGACCGTATTCTGGAACTGGGCGGAGATCCTTCCGACCAGAGCGAGGAGAGAAAAGGGGAAGTCTGTATTGTTGACAACGGAAAAGTCTGCTTCTGTAAGGTAGATTATTTAAAATCCGCGGAGGCAGTATTTGTGGAAACGGATGCGAGGGTCTTAAAATCCATGTACGGAAAGGAAGCGGGATGAGAAAAAAGAAAATGCGCCTTCTGGCAGTCCTGCTTGTCATGATATTTGCGTTTTCCGTGCCGGTCACGGCATATGCGGCCGGTGAGGATTCGCTTGAAAACGAAGTGGATGAATCGAACAACAGCCGTTTCGGATCCACGTCACCGTGGCTTTCCGGCTCGCAGGATAATTCTATTTATGGAAATGTCATAGACGCAGCAGAGGAAGAGCAGGACATCTCCGTGGAAAAGCCGGGGCGGGTGGAGAAGTACATAGCGGAATTGTTCCGTAACATTGGCAGCGCATTGATATCGGTGCTTCAGGACAGCATCGGCGCCTCGCTTGATACGATTGTTTACGGGAGAGTCGGGAGCGGACAGCCCAATAAAGTCAATATTTATGCCTTTGAACTGCGCAAGGGAAATCCTTACGGGGTCACGGCATCGGTCTGCTATGCGCTGCTGCGCGGCATGATGTTTATCTTTTTGGGCATCGGGTTTGTGTTTCAGCTTGCAAAGGCGGCATGGAGCGGGCAGACGGCAAAGAGCAGGGATGAGATTAAGGAAATGATCCCAACGCTGATCGTCAAGTTCAGTGCACTGATCCTGATGCCGCACCTGTTGGATGTGGCGCTGTATGTACGGGATGTTCTCCTGTACGGGATCAAGGAAGTTACCGGGCAGATGATCACGGGCGGGGCAACGCTGTCGCTTTCCAAGGCATTTTTGTTAAACGCAGAGCGCAGCGGCACTTTTGTGGATGCTGTTATGTATTTGGGAACCGTCGTGCTTACGATTTATTTTGTGTTTTTATATGTTGCAGTTGCCATTGATATGCTGGTATGTTTTGTCAGCTTTCCGTTCATCTGTGTCATGCACAGTAAAAAGAAGGATCTGATGGGCGGCTGGATGATGACGGTGTTTTCCAACCTGATGACGCCGGTCATTGATGCGGTGCTTTTGTTAGTCCCACTCCTGACAAGCCTGATGCTCTCAGATGTGGTGAAAGGCGTTGCGGTGATCCAGCTTGTCATGTGTATGCTGATCATTCCGGCGCGAATCCGCTTTAAGGCGCTTCTGGGAATCCAGAGCAATGAACGGAACGGCTTTTTAGGGGCAATGGCAGTCATGACATTTGCAAGGGCACTTGCCGGCCGGATCAGACAGGGTGCGGGAAAGATAGCAGATGCAGTGTCGGATGCAAAGAAAAGCCATATGCACGGGGAGCTTGCTGAAATTGACAGGGCAGAGGAAGAAGCGCTTCTTTCCGGGGACGGCGGCGGAAGAAATAAAAAGCCGGCACAGGAATCAGGCAGGGAAATCCCAGACGGGGCCGGCAGCGGACCAGAGACAAAGAGCAGGGAGCCTGCAAGAGAAGCGGTTTCTTCTGGCGGTATGGGAATCCCCATGCCGGAAGATAGGGGAGATTTGGGTGCATCTTTGGAAGAAGGCGGTATATCGGAGGGTGCGGATGCCCTTTCATCACCGATGTCCTATGGACGTGACGATCCTGTAAGGGAAGAGATTGCGGCAGGCTCTATCAATGAGGCAGTACGTGGAATTGACAGGCAGATGGAGGATTCCCAGAGCCGTCTGGATAACCTGCGTATGGAACGGGCGAAATTGGTGCAGAAAGACAAACAGCTCAGAAGGCAGATGTTAGACTGCAGAAGGGGCAGTGAAGAATACAGAAGCCTTGAAAGGAACCGGGCGGATATAGAAGAACAGACGGCACAGGCGGACAGCCGGATTGCGGAAGAAAGCGGAAGGCTTAACCGCCTAAGAGGGCAGTCGGAGGAACTTCATAACGCCGCAGGCATAAGGAACACGCCGACACAGTTTGCCGACCAGAGAACGGAGATTTTACGGAAACGGGCCAATATTTCCAACTTTGAGCAGCCGGAGTTCCAGAACGTGCTGACAAACGAACAGATGCGGGATTTATATAGGAAACGCGCGATTGCCAACACGGCGAAGGCGGCTGCCGGAACAACAGGGGCGGCCGCAGTGGGTATGACGGCAGGCGCAGCGGCAGTATACCTTGGCAGTTCCGGTATGGCAATGGCGGCGGCAGGCGGAATGCACGCAGGCGGGGCTGCCGGTGAAGCTGCGGTTGATATTTCCGCAGAGATCAGCAGGGCAGCCGCTCCGGCAATCCGGTCTGCAGGAAGGAGTGCTTATCAGGCGGCGGATATGGCGGCATCGGCGTATCTGATGCACAAGATCCGTCCCGCGGCTATGCAGGTCCGGGCAGATGGTGCGCAGCATTTTACAGATATGGCGGATGAGCCATCTGCAGGAAATGTTCTGAATGGAACAGGGTATCAGGAAAACAGTGCTGCGTCGGATGTAGGAACGGACCAGATCGCTATGGATGCCGGCAGTGCAATCTGTCGGGTGGTCACACCGCAGGGAAGTCCCAAAAACAGTGTTGCGCTCCGTGCTATGCAGCAGGCTACGATGCAGCTGGAAAAGGAAATTGCTGTTATGAAGGAAGAAGGTGCGGTTGCGGTAACGCAGGAACTGATACGAAAAAAAAGGATCGAAACACAGACAGCGGCGCTGTCTGCTGAGATCTTAAAGCAGATGGAGAAAAAACAGGGATATGAAAAAGGGTCACAGGCATATGCGGAGGCAGAAAGCCTGATTCAGAAAAAAATATCGGAGATGTTGGAGGAGAAGAATAAACCGCTGGTATAGGAAGGGGAATTATGAAGAAATGCAGAATACTGTTATGCCTGTTGCTTTTATGCCTTGTATGCAGCGGATGCGAGGGCAGTTACGGCTACTATGGAAGGGCGGATATCCCGCCTATGGTGGAGCAGTGGAGGGAGCAGGTGGAATTTTATGCGGATATGTATGAAGTATCGGAGTATGTGGATCTTCTGCTGGCGATTATCGCGCAGGAATCCGGCGGAAATGCGGATAAGGTGCCGGATATCATGCAATGCTCCGCCAGCGCGGGAAAAACGATAACTGATCCGATTGCAAGTATCAGACAGGGAACTTATTATTTCAGTACGCTTCTTGCAAGCGGCACCGACAAGGGCGTAGATCTGGATACAGTAATCCAGTCTTACAATTTCGGCGGCGGTTATCAGAATTACATAGCAGAAGAACAGCAGGGACATCATTCGGAGTATGCGGCGCGTGCTTTTTCTGCGCGGATGTGTGAACAGCACGGCTATTCCTTTTACGGTGACGTGCTTTATGTGGAACATGTCAGGTCATATTTAAGCAGCCTCGACGGTGGATTGGAAGAAGGGGATTATGAGTCCATGCAGGAGTGTATGCGGGAATATATGGGTGTGCCGTACCTTTATGGGGGCAACGGAAAATACGGGATTGATTGTTCCGCTCTTACACAGCGAATTTATAAGCGGGTGGGGATCACACTTCCGCGGACGGCGCAGGGTCAGTATGACGCGGTCATACATATTGCTGACTATGAGGCGGAGCCCGGGGATCTGGTGTTTTTTCAGGGCACTTATGAGAGCGGCAGCTATATTACACATGTGGGCGTTTATGTGGGCGACGGGAGAATGTTCCATGCAAGCGCAGGACAGGGGTACTGCTGTTATACGTCCATTTATACAGTCTACTACCAGAGCCATTTTGTGGGCTTTGGGAGACCATAGAGGGAGTAGAAAATAAGGGTTTGTAGGAAAGGAGAAGTAGAAAATGAGGCATTGGAAGATTGTGGCGGTGGTATGCTTCGCCGTCATGGCAGTAGCGTTTGGCTGCCTGATTCTGTATCCGGAGGGGGATCAGAAAAAAGGGACAGAGCCGGAAAGTATGGAAACGGATACCGGGCAGCCGGAAACTGTTTCAGAAACAGGGGAGCAGGAGGCATTATCTATGCTGCTTTCCGAATTTGCCGGAGTTATCTATGAGTATGACACAAATGTACGGAAATTTTATGAAGGCGCGCAGGCGTATATGACGGAAAAAGCGTTCCAGGCGTTTGCTCCGTTAGCGGGAGAAGCCGACGTACAGCCGCCGGAGGTCAGGGTACAGTCCCGGCTGTTGGAAACAAGGGATTATTGCCTGTTTGTAGATGATTCTCATGCAGAAGTAATAAAGGAAAGCCGTTTTACCCTGTCTGCAGGAGAAAACGGGAGCCTGCTGCAGTATTTGAAACTTTCCGTTGAAAAAGAAAATGATGCGTGGCTGATCACGGACTGTTATGTGATCGACACGCTGGAGCAGTAAAGGGGGAGGCGTTGAAAACAGTCAAAGTCTTATGCGGCATGAATACGGTAAAGCAGGAGCAGCCGCTTTTATTGGAGATAGAAGAACAGCTGCAATCTAAGGATATGGCGCTTTCGGTTGAAGAACTTAAAAGCAAGGCGGAGGCTGAGTATGCAGTTTACAGGGAGACAGACAGCGGATTGTTTTTTATACCGGAAAGATGTTTTTTCCAGAATGCGTATCAGGCAAAGGAGCTTGCCGCCCTGCGGGATATCCGGAAAGTAAGGATTGTTGCAACAGTGGACAGAAGCCACTATGGAACAGCATATATGTCGGCGCTTTATGCTGCGGGCATTCTGGATGCGGTATTTGAAGATGAGGCGGATGCACGCCGTATCACGGATCTTCTGCTTTGCGGGAGAAACCGCAGGGAGTGCCGGGATTATTATGGAATCCATTCCATGAAAGATGCCGTATCTGTCCTTCGCATTATGGAGGAGGATACGACAGAAAGATATATCAGGTATATCAGCTCTGGTATGGACGCGGAAGAAATACTGTCGCGTTACCGGGAGATTGAAAAGAAATTAAATTTTATAGAAAACTGCTGTCTTGCAGAAAGACTTCCCGAAGGTGTCTTAGAGGAAATCAGGGACGAAGCAGGGCTGGATCGGTATGATTCAGTGGAACAAAATAGCAGTAAAAGGGGAAGGATGCAAGTTATCCGGCGGTAGTAACGGGAGGAGTATTATGAAACAGGTGTTAGAGGAAGGAAATTACGTTACTGTCACAAAAGAAGAACTGAACAAATTATCACGTCATATCAAGACTTACAGTGTAGGATCTTATCCGGTGTACTATTTACAGCTGCACAGCAGCCTGAAAGTGCAGGATGTTCTGGATATGCGCATGAGCGACATTTATATGTGTGAGGAAGGGACTGTACGGGTGAAGCCGCAGATCATATGGGACGGACAGATCGTTGAGCTGACCGACTATGGCAGGCGGGAGCTTGCATGGTATGCGATGCAGCGGATCAAGGTGAGAAATGCAGGAGAGGAGCAGCTTGTCACTAATTTTTTATGTGTCAATAAACAGGGAAAACCGCTTCAGAAGCAGGTATATCGGAAGATGTTAGAGCGGGCGAGCAATGAGCTTGCCCTAAGCCGGGTTTATAATTCCGGCTATCTGAGGAGCCTGTATGGGTATATGGAGATCGTCCACGGCAAAAAGACGGTGGATGACATCGCAAAAGAATATCAGGTGGAACGGTATTACCTGTTAAACAGAATGTTCAAAGGCGTGGAAATCCAGTATGACCTAAGCCTGTTAGATGAGGTTGCCTACATTGGACAGGAAGGAGAGGTATGTTTAGGATAAAGAAAAACGGATTCTGTAGAAATGATTTCCGTAAGGAATTGGAAAAGACTTTAGATAAAAAAACGTATGGTCTCCAGCTGGCAGATGAGGCGTTGCACATATTCTATGAATACTTTCGGGATAAGGCGGACTGTGTTGTCTGTTATGAGTACGCCGGGCAGAATATTTTTCTTAAGGCAACACTGCCGGATGATGAAGCGGCATTTTACAGAAGTGGGTTCAGTGATGATACAGAAAATACACGTCTGTCCGGGGAGAGGGCAGTATGTATCCGAACAGAGAATGGTGTGCTTCATGGAATGTGGGTACTGGAGCTTCATACAGGGGCGGATGAAAGTATGGAAGAGCTGTACCGGGAAATGGTGTCCATGCTACAGGCAGTAATTGCTGCCTGCCTGCTTGCGGAACAGTTAGAGAAAGAACGGAGAACGGACTGCGTGACCGGGCTTTACGGGAATGCCGTTTTTGAGGAAACATTACGGCAGTTTGTGGAACAGGAGGCTGGCGGGTATCTGATCGCTGCACGGTATCCTGTCCGGCACGGCAAGCCGTATGGGGAAGATGGGATGAACCGCCAGATACGGAGACTTGCCAGAACCTGCAGGGAAAGCGGAATACCTTATATTTACCGTATCGGAGAGGATACAGTGGCGCTTTTATGCTTGGAAGGGGAGAAAAAAGCGTATGCGGCAGCACAGCAGATTGCGGACAGCGGGGAAACCGATCTGTATGTAGTCAGCTTTTCCACACTGGAGGAGGGGAAGATTTATTCTGCGATCCAGTGCGGTCTTGACAGGGCAGAAGCGGATGGAAGGGTATATGGCCTGCATTATGAACAGCATATGCTGCCTGTATATGCGGACTGCCGGGAAGGAGGGCAGAATGCGGAAAAGAAACCATAGGCGGCGGCAGAGTGTTCTGGCGATATTGATTGTAACAGCGCTATTTATGGCATTAGTGCCTGTCACTGCGTACGCACAGGAAACACCGGCAGGGGCAGAAGAGGAACATACGATTTATGACCGGCTAAAAGGGAGGATTGAAACGGCGTGGGATGAAGGAATGAACACGGTTGCAGAAGCAGACCCCATTGAAATCAGCGGAAATCTTGCAGAAAGGCTGTTACGGGGAATCGCGGCAGGGCTGTATCGGAATCTGCGGAGCATGAAAGCCGGTGCGCTGCTTGCCGGCGGGTTTTCGTTTCTGTTTGGTGTCATTCTCGCAATGCTGTCGCGTAAGAACAAGAAAATCAGAAAGATGGCAATCGGGGTATGTATGTGTGCGATTCCTGCGCTTCTGCTGGTGTTTGTGTTCGGGATATCGTGGTATGTCAGTTTTTTCCGTTAATGGGACGGAGTATAAATAATTAAGAAAGGGTGCCTATAGTGGCAAAGGGTTTTTAATATGAAAGAAAGTTTACTGGAGATTTCGGGAAAGTTTCTTGGCGGGAAAAGAGAGGCATACCGCAGGGCGGACACGGGAAACAGAGGGGAACACCTGAAAAAGTTCAAAGAGCGTATGGAAAGTGGTGAATATTTCCAGATCATATTTGAAAAAGCAGAAGCAGACGGCACACTGTCAAAAGTGGAAGATAACGTAATTATCCGCATGGAGCCGCAGGAGATCAACGGGGATGTGTACGATCTGCGCTTTAAATCACAGAAACTTGCAGATCCATACTATGTGAGGGTGGTTTCTGTTGAGGAAGAAAGTTCTGTCGTCTGGGTAAGCCATAACCGGGCGAGGGTAGAAATGCGTCCGGGCATCGAGGAGGAGATCAACAGCCGGCTGAAAGATAAAAAATCCGGAATGCTGCGTGTGAAGGGAAAGGTGATGCGTGTCCAGTCGAAAACGGTACAGGGAGAAAGTGTCGATACGGGAGTATGGCTGGATTTATGCGGTGTCGGTATTCTTGGATTTGTATATATCGGGGATTGGGCGCAGACATTCACGCCCATGCTGCGCGGAGAGGTTTCCTACGGTGATGTGATCGAGGTCTGTGTGAAGGAGCGGAAGGTCAGGAAACAGAAGAAGAATGATGTGGTGTATTATGCCTGCTCCAGAAAGGAACTTACGGACAATCCGTGGGAAAAGAAATCGCTTACGGAAAAATACCATGTGGGGGATATTGTGCGGATCAAATGCCTGTCTTTAAAAGAGGGGCACTGGTTCGGTGAGATCAACGGGCTGAAAGATATCCAGGTATTTGCGGAGTATCCGTCTAAGTCCAGAAACTTTTCGATTATTCCGGGCATGGAATACATGGGAAAAATTTATTATATGAATACGGAAGAACGGTCATTAAAAGCGCGGGTATTTCAGGCACTGACGCTGGAGGGGTATGGTGCGGCAGACCAGAGTAAGGAGGGACAGTGATGGCGGATACAGTAATAAAAGAGCGTGCGGCAAGGGATATTGTCGGCATGATGGGGTATAAGGCTTTATTTGAGTATATGCCGGAAATGGAGATCAGTGTTCCTGATTCAGACAAGCGCAATTCTCTGGATAAGATAGCATATTATTACCGGAGTGAGGAGATTGTTCTGTCCGACTTATACATAGGGTATGTGATCGCATTGTATAAATACACGATTCCAAGAGTTGTCGCGGAAACCATACAGGTGCTCGGCGGACTATGGCCGCAGAAGCACGTTCCGCGTTATATCGACAGGGACGCGCTTTCAAGCAGGATCAAGAAGATGTGCAGCATGGGGATGCTTCGCCGGTTCGTATATAATAAGGAAGGAAACAATATCGTCCTCTATTCCACGACGCCGGAATTCTGTAAGGTGATCTATCAGGCACTAAAGTTAAATACGGACGCAAGGCACGAAAAAGACATCCTTCCGCCGCTTGAGATTGTGGAAAAGGCGGCGGCATCCCTGATTGTCTGCGAGCTGATGAAAAGTCCATATCTGGCGGAGTTTGATTTTATGCCGTCCTATCAGGATAAGGAGAACGGGAAACTTATGTTTAACAGCCGTATTACCCATGAGATCGCGGGAAAACGGTACTGCACGGTGGTGGAGCCGATGTTTACGAGGGTTGATTTAAAGCGCTTTACAGAGACAGAGTGGGAGAAACACTTAAAAAAGAAGGCTTCGGCATTGAAAGGATACATGGAGCAGCTTAACAGGGACGGGAATATTGTGCAGCTTGTTCTGGTATGTGAGGATATGGAGGATTTTAAGGCAGTCAGCACGATTGTCAGCACCATGTTCCCGGAAGATATGTTTCCGCACATATATTACAGTTCAGAGGGTGCCATCAAAAGCGCTGCCTATGATCTGAAAAACAGCATGATACGCGTTACCGGTATAAAGAGCGGGGATAACGGATGCAAAGTGTTAGACTCCGTCAGTTCGCAGTGGGCGTATCCGTTTTTCTGATGGGAGGTGTTTTTGGTGAAATTAGTACTGTTAGGGATTATCGGTATTACTGCTGTTGTGGTGTCGTTGGTATTATGTGTTGTTTATGCAGTGTGTTCTGCTAGGGGATTTATGAGGTATGATGAGCCATTTTAAGATTTTTGTTGAATGGTCTACAAGTGCGTAATACTGCTTGACAATTATAAAGAAAAGTAATACACTAGCGCTAGAATTACATTGCGTAGTTCTAGCGCTTTTTAATTAGTTAACATATTAAACAATTGTCCAATGCGGTACGGTAATAGAAAAAAAGGGCGGTTTGAATTTATAATCGGTGTTCAGGGATGAAAAGAATCGCTATGCAGGATACAAATTTAAAAAAATGGAAGAGCATTATTGTAGAAAATAATAAGATAATTAAGGCGTTTGCGTACTGTATAAAGTTGTCCTGGCGTGTGTCAAAGGTATATACAGTCCTGCAGTTTCTGGCGCGGATAGTATCTGGTTTTTTGCCTGTTTTGATTACCTGGAATACAAAGGAGATCATTGATATTCTCAGTGTTGGCGCAGGAGCGGAGATATGGCAGAGAAGGGATTTACTGCTGATCAGAATGGGCATTATGCTTTTTCTTTTTCTGCTAAAACTTTTTGCAACACAGGTACATACTTATGTGAGTGTGATGCAGAGGGATAGGGTCCTGCATTTTGTAGAGCAGGAGCTTTCGTCAACCGCGATGCGGATGAAGCTGGAATATTTTGATGACCCGAAATACTATGACATGTTTGAAACTGTGAGAATGGATATTTTTTCTCTTTCAAGCGCCATGAATGACGGTGTTTCCGCGGTCAGTTATATGGTTTCGCTTTGCAGCTGCATTTATTTTCTGGCCGGATTGGGTCCTGCTTACACGGTATTGATCGTGGCTGCTACTGTACCGATGGCAGTGTCTGAATACATATATACAAAGGAATTATACTCATGGGGAGTGGATCACATGAGAGAAGAGCGGGAAATGTCTTATCTGTATTGGGTAGCTACAGACCGAGGGTTTGCGCAGGAGATACGTGTTTTCGGGACGCAGGAGTATTTGATAGAGAAGTATCGTAAGGTTTGGGACAATTATATTTCTAATAAGTCGGAATTGTCCAAAAAAAAAGCAAAGCTAAACTGTCTGTTATCAGTATTTCCGGAGTTTATCGTGGTGGTTGCGCTTTTCATAACAGGAAGCAGGGTGTTTGCCGGAACAGCTACAATAGGTGATTTTACATTATATAATGGTTTGCTTGTACAGTTGATTGAGTATTTACGTGGCATGGTCGTGTCATTCATGGGACTGGTTGAAAAAAAATTACAGATAGAGCATGTTTCTGAGTTTGAAAAGCTGGTGGGTGAAGAGTACTTATCTGGGGGGAAACAGCTTAGCAAGAAGGTCGATATCGAATTTCGGAATGTCAGCTTCCAATATCCGGGAACGGATCGCTATGTAATAAAAGATGTCAGTTTTCGATTGCCTGCAGGGGAAAAGATATGCATTGTGGGAGAGAACGGGGCAGGAAAATCCACTCTGTTCAAATTGTTGTTAGGCTTTTACGAACCCTGTGAGGGGCAGATTCTGTTAAATGATACGTCGATTGAAGAATACGATCTTAACAGTATAAGGAAAAGGTTTAGCTGCTTTTTCCAGAAGGCTTCCAATTACGCTTTTACAATACAGGAGAATATCCGGTTTTCACAGATTGACAAAGCAGGGCAGCAAGCAGCCGAGAGTGAGAAACGGGCGGAAGAGATGGCTGGAGTTTCCGCCATGCTTGATTCGATGCCTTGCGGCAGGGATACTTTTCTAACGAGGGCTTTCAGTGATGATGGGGTGGAATTGTCCGGAGGACAGAATCAGAAAATTGCTCTTGCCAGAATGTTTTACAGGGATGCGTCTGTGTTGATATTGGACGAACCGTCGGCCGACCTTGACCCCAAAGCGGAGTATGAATTATTTCAGACAATTCAGAGTGAGTGCAAGGGACAATCGATGTTTTATGTGTCCCATCGTTTGGCGAATGTGGATTTGGCCGATCAAATTATTGTGATGCAGGAAGGGAAAATCTATGGGAAAGGAACCCATGTGGAATTGATGGAGGAATGCGAGCCATACAAACGATTGTATCACTATCAGGCGGATAAATATGTAACGGAAGAAAAATGAGGAGGAAGATACGATGGGAGATAAATTTCAGCCGTTTATACATTTGCTAGAAATACCTTACGGGAAGTATGTTTATGATCTCAACACAAGCTCTGTGATCAAATTACCTGATGTTGTGTATTTTTACCTAAAGGATATGACAGGTGAGCCGGATGCAGAGGTTAGGATATATTTGGAGGGTTTAAAGGCACAGGGTTATTTGAAAGAGAAGCGTGTTATGGTGAGCGAACACCCAGTGACGGAATATTATCATTCCTTTGTAAAGAACAATCTGGGACAGCTAACTCTACAGGTAACGCAGGGGTGCAACCTGAAATGCGAATACTGCTCTTATTCTGGAAATTACTTTAATAGGGAACATACTAATAAATCTATGTCCTTTGAGACGGCGAAAAAGGCGATTGACTATTTTATCTCACATGCCAAGGATTCGAATCATTTTGGGATTTCTTTTTACGGCGGAGAACCGTTATTGGAGTTTGACTTAATTAAAAAATGTGTGGCCTATGCGGATAGCAGGTCGGAAGGTAGAAAAGTATCTTATAATTTTACCACAAACGGAACATTGCTTACAGAGGAAAAATATGAGTTTCTAGTGGAACATGATTTTGCGTTACTTGTAAGTCTGGACGGCCCGCGGGAAGTACATGATCGGCACAGGGTATTTGCTGGATCAACGGTTGGATCTTTTCAGAAGATGTCTGACAATGTTAAGATGCTGAGAAGAAAATATCCGGATTATTTTGCTAGTAAAGTATCTTTTAACACAGTATTGGATCCAGAGTATCCATTGAAAGAAATATGTGATTTTACGATGACTGACGAAAATTTTAGGGATTCAAGAATTATATCTTCTGTTGTCAGTGATGTACAGATCAAAGAAAAAATACGTTATTCAGATCAATTTGCAGAAGAATATGAGTATGAGAAGTTCAAGGTACTTCTATGGAAAGTGGGAAGATTAGATGAAAAAGATATTCCACCGTTGATGAGAGCGCATTTTACAGGAATGAAACAGGTAGCTGTTTGTTTTGAGAGAACTTCGCAAAGCGAGCTACCGGATAGGGGGCATCGGGGTGGACCCTGTATACCAGGAGTGCGTAAGCTATTCGTTGATGTGGATGGTAATCTTTTTCCTTGTGAGCGTGTGAGTGAGTCATCAGAAGTTTCGCATATTGGGCATATTGATCAGGGAATTGATGAGGAGAAAGCGTTACGGTTGTTGAATATAGAATGGCTCACATCAGAGAGCTGCAGAAATTGTTGGGCATATACTATGTGTCCTTCTTGCTTCACATATGCAGATGATGAGGGACAATTATCAAGAGATAAGCAGTTAAAGGAATGCCGGGCTAATAAGATGCAGGTTGAGGAAAACATTAAGGATTATCTTGTTCTGCGAGAGTTGGGATACAGCAGACAGCTAGACTTTTAGAGGGGGTCGTATGGAAAAAATGATGATTTACCCATATAGCAGGGCCTATGAACCGTATGTAAGAAATAAAGGGATATTGGGAGAATATACAATTTCTGCGCTTGTTAGTCCCAGGGGTTGGGGCTACGAAGGAAACATTGTTGCAGATGGACAGGGTGAGGAATATATGGTTTCAGCAGATTTTTCTGAACAGTTAGATGCTTGTACTAGTGTGTGGTTTGTGGAGGATGGTAGACTAAAGATGCCGCAAGGGCTGTTGAGAGAAAAATTACTTAAGGCCGTAGACCAGGGTAAGAAAATTTTGTATACAAGGTATGACGATGAAAATTATGAGGAAATGAAGAAGTTGATACCGACAGAATTGTACATAGAGGAAAAGATGGAGCTGCAGACTATACTTAATTTATTGCCGGACAGAACATATGATATTGATACACCGATTGTGGTTGTGGCTGGGACGGGACAGGATACAGACAAGCTGGCGATCCAGCTTATATTAAAACAAAAGTTTCAGGAAAAGGGATATGCAACCACGGTCATTTCCTCTCGGCGTGACGGAGATTGGGATGGTGTATACAGTATGCCGAGTTTTGTTTTTGATTGTTCTGTTGGAGAGACAGAGAAGATTATTAAATTGAATCATTATGTGAAACAGATCGAGAGTAAGGACAGGCCAGACTTGTTTATTGTAGGTGTCCCGGGTGCAATTTTACCTTTCGATGGTATTGATCATAATGAGTTTGGCATTTTGGCATATGAGATGTCTTTTGCCGTGCCGTGTGATGTTGCGGTGTTGTGTATGACGTATAGTTCACAGTTTAAAGGTGATTATGGGAAATTGGCGAAAGATATGGAGAATCGTTTTGGATTTAATATAGCAGGGATTCATGTAGCTGCAATGGTGCCTGATCCGCAGGACTTTTATGAAGAAAGAAAAATGATTTATGTATCCATAGATCAGAAAGTTGTGGAAAAAAAGGTATCAGAGATAAATGAAGATACGGTGTGGAATATACTCAATCCACAGGGGGCTGAGCGAGCAGTGTTACGGCTTATCGATATACTATCAAAATAGAAAGGCAAGGTGGAGAACGTATGAGAGAGGATGCGGAGCGGATTCTGAATAATATTTTATTTGATATGTGGCATATAGATATGCAGTCGAGTACTGAGCTTCGTACTGAAAAATTGTTTGGAAGCAAGATTAATATGGCGGCAAGAGATTTGGTTGTGTTATTGTTTGAGATTGAAAAGAAGTTGAATATTTGGATTGATAAAGAAAGTATCATTGGAGGGAAATTTGACACTTTTGAACATATTGTGGAACTCATATGCAATGCTTCAGCATAAATATGAGAATGAATAAAGAGGAAAGGAGGAAAAGCTATGAAAAAAGCACTGAAAAAGAGGGAGAACCGTGGACAGAAAAATCTGCAGTTATACTCTTGTGATTGCAGTAGCTGCGGTGGCTGTGGAAGCGGTCATGGCTCAGCCGATTACGAGAATGTAAAAAAAGCTCACAGGAATTACGTTAATGGATGAGGGTAAGAATTATTAGGACAATGTTTCCATTATAATGGTAGCTTGTGAAATGGAGAAGAGTCTAGCATGGATGTCATAATTATCTGTGCTAGACTATTTCCGTATTTATCAACAGAATAATACATGAGAGACATAGAATAACTAGAGGGAGTATTTTCATATGAAAAATTATATGAAGCAAATATTGCGAACTCCGATTCAGTCTGCGCTTATTATTGTGCTTGTTATGATCGTAACAGTGATGCTTGTAGCGGGAGGCAATCTCTGGGTTTTCAGCGACAGACTCTCGAAAGCATATGAGGATGATTTTATCACCATCGGCACGGTTACTCAGAAGCCGGATACCGTGCAGGAGCGTAAGATATGGGATGCAGAAAAGGGGGACTATCTGCTATACAAAGACCCCGTCTATAACCGATATGCCGCAGAAGAGGATCTGGCTTTTGAGGAAATGACATATCTTGTGGAGCCTGAGAAACGGGCTTATTGGGGCTCTTATGCACCGGAATATCTGCACATCATTGAAGAGTGGGATTTGAATAACAGTTATGGTTATATAGTGGCAGAGTTCACACCGCTGGAGGACTGTATTCCGAATGAATCCGTCAAGATCAAGATCACAAAAATCTGGGGTGGGTACACAGCCCTGGAGAATACCGTGGTGTGGTTTTGCGAACACTATAACAGGTATCCTGAAGAACTGAAAGCCGGAACAATCTATGTGGGGGCGATTTCAGAAGGTGAGTGGACCCACGGGAAACATTGGGAGGAAAGCGGAAATCAGGATTTGAATCTGGAATTTTGCCCGGAACTAATCTCTATTACGTTGTGTACATCGAAGGGGGAAAAAATAGAAGATCCGCTGGAAATGCAAGGCATCTATGAGGCGACGGACGGATTTTATGAAACAGAGGAAGGGCGGCGTCTTTTGGAAGTCGCGGATCAGGTCTTTTATATGCATGAGATGCAGCCGGTGGTGGGGACCAACAGCACAGATCTTTTGTTGCCATTTTATGAGGGAAGCGCCTGGGTGTATGAGGGGCGGTACCCCTCGCAGGAGGAATATGCTCAAGGAAGCCAGGTTTGCTTGGCACCTAGGATTTTTGCGGAAAACAATGGCTTGTCTGTGGGCGACCAGATCATGACACGGCTTTGCTATGCTAACTATGCAGATGAGATTGACAGAAATTTTGGCCTTCAAGGAGGTGGTATTGCCTTCAACCCGATTGGTCTTGACGGGAAACTGTTTCAGCCTTTTGAGGAGAAAGCGTACACCATAGTCGGTCTCTATGATTATACGCAGACGGTGGAAGGGATCGGGAGAGATGAACTGATCGTACCATTAAACTCCATACATAATAAAACAGAAAATATTGTGGAATACGGGGCGATGACGGACGAAAATACGTCTTTCCGGCTTGAAAACGGAACCGTTGCGGATTTTCTGGAGATCAGCGCGAAGTACAGCGTGGATGACCTGATCTTTACCTTTTATGACAGGGGATATTCAGCGTTGAAGGAGGGGATTCAGAATCTGAAAAATATGTCAGCAGCTTTACTGATCATGGGGCTGATCGCGGCAGTGATATTGACTTTGCAGATATCACATATTTACATTACGAAACAAAAAAAGAGATTGGCCATCGAACGGCTGTTGGGAATGACAGGGAAGAGATGCAGGAATATCTGCCTGTTGGGCATCCTGATCCTTTTGCTTCTGGGGGCGATTCCCGGCGTGGCGGCAGGTATGGCAGTTTCGGAACAGGTAAACATTGAGGATATGGGGCAGGACGATTTTAATCGGAAGTACAGCAATCTCGGACTTTCAGCGCAGACAGAGGTTGATCTATCCGGGCAGAGTCAGGGAGATCTTACAGTCTCCTGCATGATGGGCGGCATGGTAATTGTGCTTGGTGTCGGGATTTCCGGTGTAAAGGTGAGGAGTATCCTGAAAGGAGAGCCGCTGTATCTGGTGGATGATGGAATGGCCAGAAAATAAAGATTGTAAATAGTGAAAGGGAGAAAACAGATTGTATTCCTATATTATAAAAAATATAAAACGACAGAAAAGCCGGAGTATCCTGGTGGTGCTTGTAAACTTCGTACTGGTCGTTCTGCTGAATCTGTATTTTGGGCTGATCGGCAATTATCAGACACAGCTTCACGATCTTGCAGCAAACATGCCCATAAAATGCATGATTACCAATCCGGACGGGACTATGGAGGTAGGTATCGCCGTGAGCAGCGATACCCTGCGTGAACTGCAGGCGGCGGAGCAGATCAGGGATCTGGACTGTTCCACTCAGCTAAAGGCGGGTTTCGGTGAATTTGAAAAGGCTTACTGGGAGGGCAACTTAAATCTGGACGTGAGCGTGGTCAACAAGATTGACAGCACGGTTTTGCCCGAAAATATCAAGGTGGCTTACCAGGAGGGGTGGGATGAAACTCTCTTTGCCAGGGCGGAGAAGGTATGCCTGCTGAGAAAATCCGACGTGGAAGAACAGGGTATCGCTTACGGTGACGAGATCCTCTTCACGGTGTACTATTATCGGTATGATGACAGAAGGCGGGATGTGGATATCCTGGAGCTGGGCCATGTGTACCTGAAGGTGGTGGGGCAGATCGATGACTCCGACCCGGTGGAATCCTGGGAGTATCCGGATATGCTGGTACCCTTTCAGACGGTGTGGGATGCGTTTGAAGAAAGGCAGATTGATTTTACAGCGGAGGCGGTTTCCTTTTATGTGAAAGATCCCCTTGCCCTCAACGCTTTTAAGGAGGAGATGGGGCAGATTGGGGAGTACGGTCTTATGGAGATCTATAAGGGGGACGGCGCAAAATTTTCTTACAAGGGAAGCGCTCTCTATGTGCAGGACGGCATTTTTATTACCATGGCGAGCAGATTAAAGACAGCAATTCGTATCCTGACGGCATTCTTTGTACCTATGGGGATCCTGGTCTTTATCGTGGGCTATGTCATCAGTCATCTTCTGGCAAACGGTAGGGTGAAGGAATTTGCCCTGTTTCGGTCGCTGGGCGTGGGAGCGGCCCGTTCGGTGTGGGTATTCTGGTGTGAGCAGCTTGTCCTTGTGCTTGCCGGGAATGTGCTGGGGTGTCTGGCGGCTCTGTTTGTGAATGAGCAGGGGATCCGGGAGATTCTAACGGTGTGCGGGGCGGCCTTTGGCGGTTATATGCTGGGGACGACGATCGCCTTATTTTTACTGGCGAAGGAAAAGCCGTTGGAACTTTTGGCGTCGGAGTAGGGTAACATACTATTATGTTAAAAAGGGTATTACGCGGACGGCGAAGTGGAGGGAAAATGGATAAGGTAATTGAAGCGGTAAATGTAAGTTATATCTATCAGACAAAGTATCAGAAGACTAAGGCCCTCTCTGAGGTGAGCTGTTCCTTTGAGAGAGGAAAGGTGTACGCCATTACCGGTAAGTCCGGCAGTGGGAAGAGTACCTTTCTCTCTCTTCTTGCGGGTTTGGACGTACCCACAGAAGGGACGCTCAATATAGGGGGAGAAGACATGCGGAAGATAAACCGGGACATATATCGGCTGAACAAGGCTTCTGTGATCTATCAGGCGTTTCATCTGTTCCCTCTTCTGACAGTGTTGGAGAATGTGATGTTCCCCATGCAGCTACAGCATGTCTCCACGAAAGAAGCGAAAGTGAGAGCACAGGAATATCTGAAAAAGGTGGATCTGCCGGAGACGCTTTATAAGAAGATGCCCAGTATGATCAGCGGCGGGGAGCAGCAGCGGGTTGCCATTGCCAGAGCCATCGCTTCCGGCGGGGAGATCCTGTTGGCTGACGAGCCTACGGGAAACCTGGATAGCCAGAACGAGAGGGTGATCGTGGATCTTTTGTGCAAGCTGGCCCATGAGGAGAACTATGCTGTAATCGTGGTCACCCACAACGAGGCGGTGGCGGCCGCAGCAGATATAGTCTATGGTATGTCGGACGGAGCTCTCTCGGTGGTGCGGGAGTAGGAGCAATGCAGAAGCTAAAAGAAACGATAAAGGTCGCAGTGATTGATGATGGCATACACGAGAGCATGGATTCTGTTTTTATAAGGATAAACAGAAGCTATGTTGAAAAAGGCAGGCTATATCAAGGAGCCGCCGCTCCGGTTCAGCTGTTGTCCCATGGGACGATCTGTGCAGCCGTGATCGCATCAAAGGAAAGAGATACAGAGCTGTTTGACATCCATATCTTTGAGGATGGCAGAGCTGAGATGGAAGATCTGGTCACAGCATTGGAATATTGTATAGCGTGCGGCGTACAGGTGATCAATCTTAGTTGTGGGACTTTAAATTATTTAGAGTATGGAAAGGTAAAGCGTACTCTGTATAAGCTTCGGAGAAGAAATGTTATGATTGTGTCCGCGTTTAGCAATCAAGGAATCCTGTCTTTTCCTGCAAGCTGTAGAGGTGTGTTTGGCGTCCGGAAAGATTTTGGAAAGTGTTTAAAAGGGGGAGAGTACGGATTTCAGAAATTTAAAGACGGCAGGCTGGAAAACAGTATTGTCGCGCATATAGATGCTGTGGAAATAAATGGCAGGAATTTGGAGGTGACGGCAAACAGCTATGCGGCGCCAGTCATTACGGGTGAAATTGTCGGAATCCTTAAAAATGACCTGGGGTGCTCTTTTCATCAGGTTCTAAAGCAATTGGTCTTGCGCGGAGTGCAGGAAGGATGCCAAGGAAGGGATCCGAAGAAATATTTATTCGGTCAGGGGAAGGAAATTAACACACCGATTCTGGGAATAGACCGTAAGTGCAGGCGTTTGAAAAATTTTTTGAAGAAAAGACTGCAGGCAGACGGTTATTATGTAATTACGGTAAGCGAATATGGACGGGACAAGACGGAGATTCCCGGCAGATACTATATGGGCAGGAAAAACCCTTTAGATAAGGATGTCATATATACGATAGAGTATATTTATGAACCGGATCTTATTATTTTTTTTCTGGATGGGCAGAGATTTTGTACGGATGAAGTATTTAATATGGTAGATATCTATATTTCCAAAAGGTGTAGAGAGTTGATGTTAATTTCCAGAGAGGATTCGTTTGTTTCTAAGGATTACTCAGAAGTATATGAATATGTGAAACGTTTTTTTACAGATCAGGAGCGCTGATATTACGTTACTAATCTGCTAAAAGAATATTTCTCATTGACTGTCTTACACTTACATAGTACTATAATTATGTAAGGAGGAATAATAACATCATGAAGAAAATGATTGTAAAAGCAAAGTATGGCACAAAGATATGGCATAAGACCCGGATGGTTTTGCGTGATAAGGCAGGTGAAAGTTATGTCGATACCGGCGTTAAGATTCTGATTGCCGTTGTGATCGGCGCACTTCTTCTGGCCGGGTTATATTCGCTGTTCGGCGATGTGGTAATGCCTACACTGACAAAACGGATCACGGAAATGTTCAATTACGCAGGCTAATGGATATGGCAGTATGGGCAGGAAAGGGGATTCTTTTTGCCACTCTGCTTATCGGCGCGTCCTATTGTGATATACGTTCCAGAGAAGTGCCGGATATATACAGTGTTTTCATTATCGTGACGGCATTGTTTCTGCCGGATGTGGAAAGATGGTGGGGCATCCTGTGCGGATGCCCTTTCCTTTTGGCAGCTTTGACAGTCGGAGGAATTGGCGGAGCTGATATAAAGATTATGGGAGCTGCCGGAATGGTATTGGGCCTGAGACAGGGAATATCCGCTATGATAATAGGACTTCTTGGTATGCTCGCATATCATTTAGGAAGAAAGATTTTATCAGACAGCAAAGAAAAAGTGGAACAATCGTATCCCCTTATTCCGTTTTTAACAGCAGGAATGATGCTGGCATATCTGACACTCATTCCATAACAGTAATAACTCAAGGCAGGGAGCTTCTTTCCCTGCCGTTTTTGCGAAAATATGAAAATTGGGAGGTAAAGAATGAAGATATTTAAAAACCGAATGGTATTGGGAATCACTTGCATTGTCATATCATTGATTATATGTTTTGCGCTGACACCATTAATCAACATGGGGTTGTCGAAGAAAACGACGGTGGTGCGCATGAAGCAGAATGTACTGGAAGGCGAGCAGCTTACAAGAAGTATGTTGGAGGAAGTAGAAGTCGGCAACTACAATATGCCCGAAAATGTATTCCATTCTATTAACGAAGTGGAGAACCTGTATCTGACTGCAAATGTCTGTACAGGTGATTATCTGTTCCCGGCGAAAGTATCAGCGGATGCCGGGCTGGAAAATACTTATTTGTATCACTTAAACGGGGAAAAACAGGCGATGTCCATCACCATTGACAAATTTGCACAGGGTCTGTCCGGGAAGTTAAAAAGCGGAGATATTGTATCCGTCATCGCACCGGATTATCAGGGGAGCAGGGAAACTGTTATCCCGCAGGAACTGCGGTATGTAGAGGTGATTGCCGTCACTGCCAATTCAGGATATGACGCCAACCTTGAAGATGGAAGTGAGGAAGATGAGAAGGAACTGCCTTCTACTGTAACTCTTCTGGTAAAGCCGGAGCAGTCGGAAATTCTTGCAGAGCTTGAAGCAGAGGGAGTGATCCATTTATCACTGGTATACCGTGGTACAAAGGAAAATACCGTAAAATTCATAGAAGCACAGGATCTTATCTTGGAAGAACTTGCAGCAGCGAGGGAGGCTGAACTTGCAGCCGAAGAGGGTGCAGAGGCTAATACGGAAGAAGGCGTCAGCGGGACAAATTACAACGACGATACGGAAAGCGAGGGTGATCAGGATGCTTAGCCATAATAACACTTCCATTTTTCAGAGAACAGAAGCAGAGACGCCGCCGACCGGAAACGTGGTTGCTGTCTGGGGCAGTCCGTCTGCAGGGAAAACAACGCTCAGCGTAAAGCTGGCGCATTATCTGGCAAGCCGGAAGAAAAACGTAATTCTTCTCTTATGCGACATGGTTTCGCCGCCGCTTCCATGCCTGTGCGGACCGGCTGATCTTGTGGCCGAACATTCCCTTGGCAGTATTCTGGCAGCTACCCATGTCACACAGGGGATTATTAAGGAAAATTGTATTTTCCATAAAAAATACAAGTACCTGACTATGCTGGCGATGAAAAAAGGGGAAAACGTCTTTACCTATCCGCCTTATACACAGGTTCAGGCGGAAGAGCTGATACGGAATATACGCATGATGGCAGATTATGTCATTGTGGACTGTGGCAGTTATATTGCATTTGACGTATTATCGGCAGTGGCTCTGATTGAAGCAGATCACGTTCTGCGGCTTGTTACCTGTAACTTAAAGTCCATCAGCTATTTATCTTCACAGCTCCCTCTTCTGCAGGATAAGAAGTGGGATGCGGACAAGCAGATCCGTATTGTGTCGGACGTCAAATCCAATGAGGCGGCAAATTATGTGGAACAGGTTTTCGGGAAGATAGCCTATACTCTTCCGCATTGTGCCGAAGTAGAGACACAAGTGCTGGAAGGCAGACTATTTCAGGATCTTTCCAAAAAGGAAAGCAAGGAATACAAAGCGGGCATTGAGGCGATCGGGAAGGAGGTGTTTGCCGTATGAATGAGAACATGACGGATTCCCGGACGCTCTTTTTCTCTCCGGAAGAAGAGAAGGATTTCCAGACTGTGTTAAAAGATGTACAGGAGTATATCTCCAGCAAGTATTCCACCTTGATTCTGGATGGTGACAGCGAAGAGGTAAAACAGCATATCAAGCGTTACATCAGCAAATATGTGATGGATTACCGGATTCAGGTGAAAGGAATGGGGGAAGGGGAGCTGATCGATGCCTTATATACGGAAATGGCTGAGTTTTCTTTCCTCACGAAATACATTTTCGGAACCGGAATCGAAGAAATCAACATCAACTCATGGCGTGATATTGAAGTACAGTATGCAAACGGAAACAGTGAAAAGTTGCAGGAACATTTTGAGTCACCGGAGCACGCGATCAATGTGGTGCGCCGTATGCTTCATGTATCGGGGATGGTATTGGACAATGCAAGCCCTGCCGTACTCGGTCATCTGAGCAAGAATATCCGTATCGCGGTCTTGAAAACGCCGTTAGTAGATGAAGATGTAGGCGTAGCGGCCTCTATCCGTATCGTGAATCCCCAGTCGCTGACAAAGGATGATTTTGTAAAAGGGGGAACCGCAACAGGAGAAGAATTGGATTTTCTATCGGCGTGTCTGCGGTATGGCATCAGTATCTGCGTCGCTGGCGCCACAAGTTCAGGCAAAACAACGATCACAGGCTGGCTCTTAGGTACGATTCCTGACAGCAAACGTATTTTCACCATCGAGAACGGGAGCCGGGAGCTGGATCTGGTGAGGGAACAGGAGGGCGTAGTCTGCAACAGTGTTGTACATACTCTTACAAGGGCGTCGGAAAATGAGAAGCAGAACATCGATCAGGATTCTCTGTTAGATATGGCGCTTCGTTTTAACCCGGAGATCATCTGTGTGGGAGAAATGCGTAGCTATGAAGCATACACCGCGCAGGAGGCGGCAAGGACCGGGCATACCGTACTGACGACCATTCACAGTAACAGCTGTGAGTCTACTTACAGAAGAATGTGTACGCTCTGTAAAAGAAAATATGATATCAAGGACGAAACACTGATGTCGCTTGTAACAGAGGCATTTCCTATTATCGTGTTTACGAAGCAGCTTGAGAATAAAAAGAGAAAAGTCATGGAGATCATGGAATGCGAGATCCTTTCGGACGGTACCACGAATTTTCGGACGCTGTTTCATTACCATATCAAGGAAAACCGCATGGAAGGGAACAAATTTATCATCAGCGGTGATCATGAAAAAGTAAACGGTATATCGGAAGGATTAAAACGCCGCCTTCTGGAAAACGGAATGTCAAAGGAAACCCTTGCAAGGATTACCGGGAAGGGGGATAGAAAATGCTGACTTTACAACTGGCAGCCTGTATTGGCATGATAATGGGCTGCTTTATACTTTTTGAAATCTCACTGGAAGATTTTACGGCGGATCTGTTTGGCGGTATTCTCGGAAAACCGAGGAATATACAGGATGCTATTATGGAGGAGACCAACACGAGGAAAATTCCCTATATCAAACGGGAGCTTTTGGAAGTGCAGGACATTTTGCTGACCACCGGAAGAGAGAAGCAGTTTCCGATGCTTTGTACGACATCTTTTATTCTTTTTGCACTGGGGGCTTCGTTTGCCGTTATGATGGGAAACTTTTTCATGGTGCCGGTACTTGCTGTTGGGTTTTTATTTATCCCCATTTGGTATATCAAACTGACGGCGCATACCTTTAAAAAGGATATTTCCGCCGAACTGGAAACGGCGCTGTCCATCATCACAACATCATATCTGAGGAATGAGGATATCCTGACAGCGGTGGAAGAAAGCATTTTTTACCTGAATCCGCCGGTACAGACAGTTTTTCAGGAATTTGTGACGAGAATCCATATGGTTGACCCGGATATTGAAAGTGGTTTGCGTGATTTAAAGACAAAAATCCGCAATGATACTTTTCAGGAATGGTGTGATGCCTTGCAGGAATGTCAGGTGGACCGGAGCCTGAAAACGATCCTGACGCCGATTGTAGCGAAATTGTCGGATATGCGTCTGGTGAATGCGGATCTGGAATACATGGTATATGAGCCGCGTAAGGAATTTATCACAATGGTGGTGCTGGTAGTCGCCAATATCCCGCTTTTGTATTTCCTGAATAAGGACTGGTTTGAAACGCTCACGGCAACAACGATTGGACAGTTAATGCTCAGCATATCCGCAGCGTCTATCTTTTTCTCTGCGGCACGTGTCGTCAAGCTGACAAAACCGATTGAGTACAGGAGGTAGGGCATGGTTATTATTTTATTTGTATTTGGGATATTTTTCGCTATCGGATTATTTTTAATTCTGGCAGAGGTGCTGCGCATTCCGACAATCCGGACAGTCCAGGCAATGTCTTCAGCCGGGAAACTGGAATGGAAAGCAGCAAAAAACATAGAAACGATACTGATGGATGGCGCAGTGCTTTTGTCAAGGCATTTACCCATGAACCCACACAAAAAGGCAAGGCTTACTGCTGTTTTACGCGCGGCCGGAATGGATACCACCCCAGAAGTATATACCTCTTACGCAATCGTAAAATCCGGGGTACTTTTGATCGGCGTTATCCCATGCCTTGCGATATTTCCGCTGGCATCCATTATGGTGCTGATAACGGCGTTAATGACTTATTTTAATGAGATCGAAGCGGCTGACAGAAAGTTGCGAGCCAAAAGGGAAGTAATCGAGGATGAGTTGTCGCGTTTTGCCTCGACCATCGAGCAGGAATTGAAAAACAGCCGGGATGTGCTTTCTATTCTGGAAAATTATAAAAAGAATGCCGGAGAGGAGTTTGCAAAAGAGCTTGATATCGTATGTGCGGATATGCGCTCCTCCAGTTACGAAGCTGCTTTGACGAGATTTGAGGCAAGGCTTAATTCACCGCAGCTTTCAGATATCGTGCGTGGTCTGATTGGTGTGCTGCGGGGCGATGACAGCGCTGTATATTTTCAGATGCTCGTACACGATTTTAAGCAGATAGAAATACAGCGGTTAAAGACGAAAGCGCAGAAAATACCGCCTAAAATACGAAAGTATTCATTTCTGATGCTGATGTGCTTCTTAATAACCTATATCCTTATCATAGGCTATGAAATCATAAAGTCTATGGGCAGCATGGTGTAAGGAGGGAACAGCTTGAAAAAATGGAAAAAAATCATTAAAGAGAAACGGGCAGAGGGTTATATCGATACTGCCGTTTTAGTGTTATGTGCCATGCTGGTAATTGCGATTGCCGTGAGGGTTTATCCGGTGTATATTACAAAGCTGCAGCTGGATAACTTTGCGGATGAACTGATCCGGGAAATGGAGATTGCGGGAAGTGTCGGTGCAGAAACATCCGCGAGGGAAAGGGTACTACAGGAAAAAACGGGGCTTTCGCCGTCTGTTACATGGTCAAAAAGCGGAAATGTCCAGTTAAACGAGGAAGTGACTGTTACGCTGACTTTGGACAGAAATATCGGATTATTCGGTGGGTTTGGTTCCTTTCCTGTCCGGCTGACAGCCAGGGCAAGCGGGAAAAGCGAGGTGTATCACCGATGAGAAAAAAATGGAGAAGACTTATCAGGAACCGCTCTGGGGAAGGTTATCCGCTTGCGGCGGCTGTTACACTGGCGCTACTTATGTTGATTCTGGTCATTACCCAGTATGCGCATCTTCTGATCATTGCGTCGGGTGTGAAGGATGCGATGGATGAAGCGGTCATATCAACGGTAAACGATAATTATGCCGATGTATACCATGCGGTGAGAGAAGGTTATGCAGCAGGATATCAGCCTATGGGAGACGGCTCTTTTGAGGAAAGCCTTGACTACGGTGATATTTATGGCAGGTTGGATGGACTGCTCGGCTTAGAATCAGACGGGGAATACCATGTATGTATTTCGGAGAGTGGGAAAGTTGAATACCAGCTAAGGGATCTGCAGGTGCAGATACACAACAACGGTCTTGCCTCCGGGGAGACAGAAAATTTTGAAATAACCGCAACAGTCACTCTGGAAGTTCCAATCAGCTTTATCCAGAAAGCACTTCCTGCCATGCAGATCACGGTTCGTACAAAGGCTGCATATACGCCAAAGTTTTAACGGAATTTTATGCAAAAAAATCAGCTGGAAATTGGACTTTCAGTTAAGCAGTATATTACAATGAAAAAAAGATAACAGGGAGGAATTTATTATGAAGATGAAGTGGAACGAAAAAACAAAGAAGATCGCGTTGGTTGCCGGACTGGCAGTCGTTGGCATTCTTGCCGTAGTGGGGATTTCCTTTTTTATTTACAAGGATACGCCGCAGAAAGTTGAGCTTGTGGAAACAGCAGAGCCGGAGGATGTTGTGGATATTCCGGAAGAAAAAGTGTCTGATCCTGCTGGAAACGGTAACACAGCAACAACAGAAGAAGAGATTGTTGTTAATACAGGGATTGCAGAAGATCAGGAAACGGAAAATACCTATGTACAGTCCATGCAGCCTACGCCGGTAAAGACGGAAGACCAGAAACCGGCAGAGGCTTCGGATGAGGAATCCAGTGAAGAATCTGCAGAAGGAACTAAGACAAGCAAGGCAGATACGGCAAAAAAGACGGTAACGCAGGAGCAGCCTTCCACGGAAAGAAGTGATGCTCCAAAGCATGGGGATATTCAGGGAGATAAAATTTATCTCGATGGATTCGGATGGGTTGACTACAACGGTGGTGAAACTGTTGTAATACAGGCTGATGATATATATGAAAATGGAAATAAGATCGGCATTATGGATTAACAGGGAAAAGGCATCGCTTTGGCGGTGTCTTTTTTCGGAAAGGAGGAACTACTTTGCGAGTTGTAAGACGGGCAGGCGTCATTCTGATAATGGCACTGCTTTTTTTAATATCACTGCCGCCGCAGTTGTGTGTTTATGCTGCAGGTGAAGGAAATATTGACGGTGGTGGCGGTGGATTTGGAGATGGCAGCAATACCAATAAATGGGTCAACGGAGATGACGGCGTACGGGTAACAGTTGTCCGTGCCTCTGATGGTGCTGCTGTATCTGCGTCGGTAGACCTGACAAACAGAACGCCTTCCGATATTGTCGTGCATTTTTCAAAAACCTGTAAGACTTCTTATAGGGCAGGAGCATCCCTGTCACCAAGCTCTGGTTCATACGTTTGTTACCGTCCAAGCCAGTCGCTGCCCACAATTATCAGTTCATCCAGCAGCGGGAGCCGTATTGCACAGATTAAGAGATACTTTACAGATGAACAGGTACTTCGCGGGATATGTAATTACTGCGGATTTGACTTCAATGCACTCATAAGCGGGGATTACAAGCTGCTGATTGAGCCGCTTGCGTTTGTGACTTTTCAGGGAACGCGTACTGCAATGACAGCCACGGAGGCTGCCCTCTACGACCGTCTTCTCGGCGGAACCATGCAGAGTAAAATGCCATCTTTGTCACACAAAAACCTTCCACTTTCTATTTTTCTGGAAACAGCCGATCTTGGATTCCCGGCATGGTCCGGCTCCAGATCCGGCAGGGTGACAAACGAAGAAATCATCAGCGCACTCGGCGTCGGGATTGTCCGGTTTAATGAGGAAGTTATGCCAGAGATAGACGGCGGAGCGGCGGATTATGAATACCGCGTCAACACGGATGTCATTACGGCAGTATCCGTTAGGGGCGGGCAGTCTGATCCTGACCATCCGGTCAATGTGACATTTCAGATTGACGGCGCATCCTATACTGTCCAGAACGTGTATTACCCCAAGGATCACGAGCAGCTTGTATGGGTACGGTGGCATACGCCATCTACGCCGCAAACCATTACTATAACGGTGACCGCCAGCGGCACAGGAAGTCCCGCAAAGGGTACTCTGATAGCTAAAATTGTGGATTTGGATGGTTATGATCCGCCAAATCCAACCGCAGATGACAGAAATGATTCCTACTCTGCGGCTAACGCCGTTATTCCGTCAAACATAGAGCAGACGTCGGCGCACTGGAGCATATGGCGTCCCTGGTGGCAGGAACACTGGGTAGAACATTCCGGTGATCATAAAGAATCCTGTGAGGAGGATTGTGACAGCAGCCACAGTACATGGGAGGATGAAGGATGGTGGGAATTTGACATTGATTATTACTCCGCATCTTTTAGCGCGGATATGAGTCTTACGCCAGATGAGAAATCACCGACCGCATCCGCTACGACCATAAAAAGCGGATACGGCGTCAATATCAAGGTAAATGCTTCGACCAGCGCCTCAGATACATCTGCCGTCACAGAGCCGCAGACGGCAGTGAGCTATTTCCCGGAATTTTACTATCAAACATACTGGCGGCTTTTGGAGAGAACATCAAGCGGTATGAATGCTACTTTCCAGTTTAAACCAAATGAATATTCTACCTATAACCGCCGCACACATTTTACACCGATTTGGATGAAAGACGGCAGTTTCACGGTATATACCTATGTGATAGACTGCTGGACGCCCGACGGGATGCTCTGCAAAAATCTTACGGGCAGCGTAAATATCTCCAGCGATTTATGGAAGGACTGGCATATCGCGCCTAAAAAATAGGGGCAAAGGCATGGAACGGTTCGAGTCCGTTCTGCCTCTTTTCGTGTAGCCATACACGGATAAAAAATATTATGAAAAAGGAGATTGAACATTATGGCAAAAACAACAGCAGAAACAATGACAGGAACCGTGAAATGGTTCGACGTAAGAAAAGGATTCGGTTTTATTACGGATGAAGAGGGCGTGGACTGGTATGTACATTTTTCCAGCATCAGCATGGATGGATTCAAGAAGCTCCGTCCCGGACAGACCGTATCCTTTACCACAGAGGATGATGATCATGGCAGATCGGCAGCAAAAGATGTCACAATTTTAGAGGAGGCTGTCTAAATGAAATCGAAGGTTATTATGATCAGTTTATTTGTAGGCGCAGCGACCGCAATCGCATACGCGGTCAGCAGAAGAAGAAAGAAAAAGTATGCGTAAATTTCTTGCCCCGGCTTTATGCCGGGGTTTTTCTTTTCGAAAGTATTCCTAATTAACTGTTCAATAAACTTGAATTTTCATTACTGTTACCTTTTTAGAAAATCGCTAAATTCTTTCAATTTCTTTTTTGTATCTTCTGAAAGTCTGTTATACTCTATATCATGAATTGCTCCCTCTAATGTATATAAATGCACAAGACACACATTCGGGTATTTCTGCTTTAATCTAAGAAATGCATCTTTCGCACCTATATCAATAAGTTCCTCGGAAGATTTAATCCCAACAGAAATGAGCTTTCTTTCCATTTCTTTGCCTATATTCAGCATGGACGTTAATTCTGACATACTTATTCCCAACTTTCTATCTTTGCTTCTTCTCACAAATTCCGATTTGCTGATACAAGTATAACTTGTTTTTAGCAAGTATACAATTCCAAAAAGGAGAATTTCTTAAAGCAGAATTTCTTTACTTTTCTAGGATTCTTCATTATAATAAGGTGGAAACTACTTTTATTATTTATATGCCAATATGGCATAGGTTAAGAAATTCCTGGAAACAGGTCTTGACTATCATAATTTCATAAGAATGCATGATGCGCTTGGGAATATTCTCAGGTGCTTTTTTTATGCAAATTTTTATAAACGGAGGTGCTTATGTAAAAACAATGAGAAAGAAAAACTAACATTTTATCTTCATGTCAGTAAAACATACGCTGTGCATGAAATCAAAAAAAAGGAGGAACCGTGATGGAAAATTTACTTTATACCCCAAAACTCCCGGAAGGATTTGACACGGAAAATTTTAATGTGGATGAATGGCTCCGCATGACAGAAGAAAACCAAGAGAAAATTAAGGAACTTGATCAGAAGGCAAAGGAACAGGGTTCTATTCTCTATCGTTTTCTGTACGAGTATGTGGGTGACGGATTCGGTATTTACCAGATCACAAAGATCAATAAAAGAACCTGTCAAGTCAGGTATTGCACAACCGATGGATTTGATTCATATCAAGTGCGGCAGTGGGGAGAAAAAGCAACCATACCCATGCAATATGTAACGGATGCTCTCACCATGCGGGATCATTGGAGCAGTCTTCGCAAAAAGAAAATAGAAGCTCTATCCGAAGACTAAAGGAAGCCGATTTCACTCTATGAAAAAAAACGTCTTTTTGTTATAATCATCTTATAAAGTTAAAAAGATCATTCATAGGCTGAATGTAAGGCGGTAGAAGAAAAGGAAGCATTTATGTATCTGAAACGAAAAATATATAAAAAACTTCTCTCATGGAAAGAAGAGAGCAATCTGACGCTGGAAGTAACCGGTGCCAGACAGGTTGGTAAAACCTATATCATCAGGAAATTTGCCGATGAAAACTTTGCAAATGTTGTATATATCAATATGCTGGAATCTTCCGGGCAGGAATTTCTTAACTGTATCCGGGCAGCGGCAGCATGGGAACCGGGAACAGAAAGACCGAAACAGCCACTCCACAGGGCCTTTTCGCTGTATACGCCGGATTTTGTGGATACGGAAGAAACGGTTGTTGTTATTGATGAAATACAGGAATCACCAACCGTCTATAACCTGATACGCGAGTTTACGAGGAATTTCAAATGCCGTTTTATTGTGACCGGTAGCTATCTTGGAAGAACGCTGAACGCTGAATTTAAGATGTCGGCCGGCGATTTAAAATCCTTACGAATTGAAACATTGGATTTTGAGGAATTTACCGACGCATTCGGACTGCATGACGCATATGAAAATATGGATCTGTACGGGACAGGGCAGTATGCAGATTTTACGAAACTTTCCGGACTATTTGAACTGTACATGGAAATTGGAGGATATCCGGCTGTTGTGACAGAGTACCTTGAGACGGCATCAGCAGAGAAGAGCCGTGAAAAGCTGGAAGATGTCATCCATCTGTTCTGTACAGAATCTATCAGGTATTTTGAGGATATTCTTGATGCGGCAGTATACGATAACATCTTTTGCAGTGTTTCCCGTATCCTGATCAGGGAGAAAAAGGGACTCGACAAGGATAATTTCAATGAAAGCCTTCAGAAGCTGGTTGTACAGGATTATAACAGCAATATCAGCAAATCCGTATGCAATCGTGCTATCATGTGGCTACAGAGTGCCGGTATCCTTGATTTTGCAGGAAAGGTTACAGAATGCAGGCTTATGGATTTTAAGGGTAGATGCCGGTGCTATTTTACGGATTTGGGACTGGCGTATTATTTCTTCCGTAAGATCGGCGCTGCCACTTCGGAAGTACAGGGAATGCTTCATGAGAACTTTGTATTTCTGGAGCTGCGCCGCAGGGCGGAGCGTTTAAAAGAAATCGCGCTGGAAACACCCGCATTCGCAACCTATAAAGGCGGCGAGATCGATTTCCTTGTAAAAAGCCTTTCGGGAAAAGAAAGCCTTTATGCTATTGAGGTAAAGAGCGGAAAAAATGCTGCCCCTACGGGTCGAAAGGCATTAGAGGATGGAAAAGTGGATTATCTGCTTCTCCTAAAAGGCAATACACAGGGCGGACGGAACGGGAATGTAATTACTATTCCGGTTTTCCTGTTCCAGAAGTTTGAATTTACCCTGTAACAGGCAGAAAGGAATAAGTCATGCAAAGAAATTTGGAACGTAAGGCATACGGCAGACTGAAAGCATGGAAAGAGTCGGGTAGACATTCTACGCTGGAAATATCCGGTGCACGGCAGGTCGGCAAAACTTATCTTGTAAATAGATTTGCTGATGAGCAATACCGTCAGAAAATATACGTCAACCTTCTGGAACTGTCCGGAGAACTGTTCTTGGAAAAATATCATGAACTGCGCCAGCAGATCAGCGATGGCCTGATATGCGATAATCCAGTGTATGAGCTGATCAGACGGTATCATCCTGATTTCAACGATTCCAAAGACACGATCGTTATTATTGATGAGATTCAGGAATCAGCGGAAATTTATAACCGCATACGGGAATTTACAAGAAAACTGGAAAGCGACTTTATTGTTACTGGAAGCTATCTTGGCCGGATACTGGATAAAAACTTCAAATATTCGGCCGGAGACCTTGACTCTCTGGAAATCCATACATTAGATTTTGAGGAATTTTTGACAGCGGTTGGCAGACAGGAACTATATGAAAGCATGGATTTGTATAGCGGCAGCAATGAGAGCATATATCAGGAGCTGCAGAAGTATTATGAGGATTACTGCCAGATAGGCGGATATCCTAGCGTTGTACTGCAGTATCTGGAAAACGCATCCTTCGAGGACTGCCAGACGGAGCTGCTAAAGATCATCCGGCTTTTCACAAACGAAAGCAAGCGCTACTTTGAGGACATTCTGGATGACGCTGTCTATGATAATATGTTTTCCGGCGTTGCCAGGATTCTTGCCAAGGAAAAGAAGGGATTTGACAAGGACAGCTTCAGCGAGGAACTTCAGGGGATTGTCACAAAAGATTATTCCAGCAATATTTCCAAAGCGTCCATAAACCGTGCCGTCAACTGGCTGTACAGTTCCGGTATTATCGGTTTTGCCGGGAAGATTCCGGAATGCAATATCATGGATTTCAAGGCAAAAGCCAGATGCTATTTCATGGATATCGGACTTGCGCATTATTTCTTTACCAAGATCGGATGTCCTAAAGATATGGCGACAGGGATTATCAATGAGAACTTTGTTTATTTAGATTTACAGCGGCGCATTGCGCATCCGTGCGAGATTGCTCTGGAAAGTCCCGCGTTTGCCACATTGGGAAATGGCGAGATTGATTTTTACGCAAAGGCAGTTCAATCGCAAAAAACTTATGCCATAGAAGTAAAGGCAGGAAAAAATGCGGGAAAAACAGCTAGAGCTGCCCTTGATAGCAAAAAAGCAGATTATCTGCTGTATGCCAAGGGAAATACTACTGGCGGCAAAGCCGGAAGTATCATTACCATTCCCATTTACGGGATTTCAAAATTTTCATTTATTTAAAACTTAATATGGTAAGTACGCAGATAACCACTCCGTTTTGGGGTGGTTTTTTTGTGGAATTTTTTTTAAAGGAGGAAGGCATTATGAGCAAGGAAAAGAGCATTTTAAACTGGGAAGATATAAACGACAAATTATTTCTGCGTCTGGAGAACCGCGGGAAAAGCATGGAAGTTCCGGATGAAAGAATCCGCATTCCTTTTCTCGATCTTGTCGTTTTTATCTATTGCGACTGGTCGAAAACGCACTGGGAAGGAGTCTATGTAAACAGGAATCATCTTATTCTATGGAAGCAGGACAAGAAAGACGTTCTTAGGGCAGCACTGAGGAATACGTTCCAAAAGGATAATATTGTGATACCCATAACAGACTTACTGTCATCGGCATTTGGGAAAGAGATACACATCGAAGAAGGCTCTGAAAAAGACATGATTGTCCTTACAAGCAGGAACTTAGAATATGGCGCAACAATGCTTTTAAATACGCTGGAGCTGAAAAAGCTGGCGGACCGGTTTAACAGCGATTTATACTTACTGCCCAGTTCTGTCCACGAAATTCTGGCCGTACGCACGGATCAGAATAGGGATATATCTTTGCTTATGGATATGGTGCAGGATGCAAATCAAACCGTCGTGCGTGATGAAGACTATCTTTCCGATTGTATCTATTATTTTGACCGGAAAAAATGTGAAATAAAAATAGCCGTTCCAACAACTGCAAACATAAGATAATGCGTCTTTTTAAACTCCTGTAAACTACGGTAAAACCGCAGTATACAGGAGTTTTATTCTAAAGGAAGGAGGGGATGTATGCTTGGCACCATATGGATCGTCCTGGAAGACGGACGGATTATGACGTTACATAAGGCTGAACCCGATTTTTATACGGAAGGCTGTGACGCATCCATTGATTATACGCTGTTCGATAAGTTCTTCAAAGAAATCGACGGCGGGCAGATGGATTACTGCAAAGAAGAAAAGCAGTATACACATATCAGGGATGTGATTCCGGATCTGCTGGAATTTGCATTGGATTTGAACGGGAGCAGAATGCCCCGATATTATTTTATTTGAGAGGAGAACCTTTATATGACAGATTATAAAGATTTAGAAAATTTAAAATACCTTAAGAAGGATGATACGTTTCGATTCGGATGTGACTGCTGCGGAAAGTGCTGCAGGAACAGATCGGATATCCTTCTCAATGCCTATGATATAATACGGCTGCAAAAATTTCTCGGTATTTCATTCGTAGACCTGCTTCATACCTATTGCGAACTATATATTGGAGAAAATTCAAGACTTCCTCTTGTCCGCTTAAGGACGGACAAAAGCTGTCCTTTTCTGATTCACAATAAATGCAGTGTACAAAGCGCGAAGCCTACCGTCTGCGCCCTTTTCCCTTTAGGACGGGTATATGATGGCAAAGAGATCCGATACTTTCTTCAAGATTGCGACTGTTATACAGAGCCAAAGGAACACCTACTGCATGAATGGATTGAGTCTCTCGGTCCCGAAAATGAGAAGTGCTGTGTACTCTGGAGCGATATGCTGAATGCAGCAGTAACAGTCATAAAACAGGGTGAGGGTATCGCAATGGAAGAGATTTTCATGGAAATGCTTATTTTTCTTATGTATGACGAATATGAAATCGAGAAAGACCTCGCCAGCCAGATGCAGGAACGAATATCTTCGATAACGGGACTACTAGATACGTTATCTTTTTTGTATAAAAAAGGGGATTCTAAAAGGACGTGAGCTGATACAGGGCGGAGTGAACGGGAGCAGAATGCCCCGTTATTATTTTATCTGAGAGGAGAATTGTTGGTAACATGAGTGATATATATGGAATGGAATTACGGTATAGGAGTCTTATTCCTATTATACGTCCAGAAGACACCTTCCTATCGGTGGGAACCGTGACTTTTAGAGTGGAAGGAAAGGAATTGCCACTGGATTTCAATATTACAGAAGGCAGCGTAAAAGGGAATGCGGGCTCCATCATCTGTATTGATTCGCGGATAAAAGATTTTGAGCCAAAGGTTTATATGGATGAATACGAGAAAATCGGGTTTTCGCCCGCTGACTTCACCTATGATTTTTTTGCCTCACGGTATTCCGACACATACTTGGAAGAAGTATATACGGAATATTTTTATAGCAAAAGCGAAATTTTTCTGCCGCTTTACTTAGAATCTGTCTGTCTTATTTTTCAAGATGGCAGCACACTTGATTACAGTAAACACATTCGCGCATCCGTCCAGAAACAGCTTGCGGAAGTGGCACAATGAAAGAGGGAATATTCTGCTGTTGAAAAGAGTGTAATTATAAAAAAAGAAAGGATGTGAGCTGATGCAGGGCGGAGGACCCTATGAAGTATCGGACTGCCCAAAGTGTGGAAATCTTATGTGGAACGGGCAGTGTGAAAATATAGACTGCGAATACCACTGGTATCCGATGCAGGACGATGAGGAAGAACAGGAATAAAAGGCATGAGA